>Ga0209874_1000012_pt1 | contig 48300 bp, 53 predicted proteins | sample GWRWN1_20_30_FD_187216 | JGI IMG/M metagenome (GOLD analysis project Ga0209874, IMG submission 187216) | Riverbed sediment microbial communities from areas with no vegetation in Columbia River, Washington, USA - GW-RW N1_20_30 (SPAdes)... | ecosystem: Environmental > Aquatic > Freshwater > River... | reverse complement strand
GCGCACAGCCACGCGTTCCAGCGCGCCATGCGGGGTCGAGCCGAGGGCGACGACTTCTGGGCCTGGCGCGACATCATGCTCGGGCAGGCCGAAGCCTTGTCTCCGGAGGACGTACGCGGGGACTACGAACACACCTACCGCGAGATGCGGGCCGCCGGCTACACGGCCGTGGGCGAGTTCCACTACGTGGGCTTCGAGGAGGCGAAGGCGGCAGCGGAGGCTGCCCGAGCAGCCGCCGTCGAGCTCGTCCTCCTTTACGCTGCCTACGCACGCGGTGGAATCGACCGCTTCCGCCAGCACTCGGTCTCCGAGTACCTCGCGCAAGTAGAGGAGCTCGCCGCCGCCGGCATCCGGGTCGGGCTTGCGCCCCACTCCGTGCGCGCCTGTCCGCCCGACTGGCTGGAGGAGATCGGCCGCTTCGCCGAGCGCGAGAGCCTCGTCCTCCACGTGCACGCCGACGAGCAGCCGCGCGAGATCGAGGAGTGCCTCGCCGAGCACGGTGTCCGGCCGATCGAGCTCCTCGCGGGCGCGGGCTGTCTCGGGCCTCGGACCACGATCGTGCACGCGACGCACGCCGACGATCATGAGCTCGATCTCCTCGCGGAAGCCGGAGCGCGCGTCTGTGTCTGCCCCACGACGGAGGCCAACCTCGGCGACGGGTTCGTCCCGGTCGAGCGCCTCCGCTCGCGGGGGATTCCGCTCTGCATCGGCTCGGATTCGAACGTCCGCATCGATCCGCTCGAGGAGCTACGGGAGCTGGAGGGAACGGCGCGCCGCCAGGCCTTGCGGCGCAACGTGATCCCGCCGGAAGAGCTGCTGTGGATCGGCTCCGCGGAGGGGGCCGCCGCTCTGGGCCTCACGCAGTGGCCGTCGATCGAGGTCGACCTCGGCCACCCCGCGCTGGCCGGCGTGACCGACGGCGAGGTCCGGGCCGCGCTGGTCTTCGGCTGCGGAGCCGAAATCTTCGCCTCCCCCTAAAGGGTTACCGTTCAGCGGCCGATGGGTCCCGCGACCGGGGTTATGTCGCCAAGAGCGCTCGCAGCCGCATTCGTCCTCTTCCTCGCCCTCGTCGCGCCGACGACGGCGGCGGCGGCCGTGGGCAAGCCGAACGTCGCAGCGCTCCAGGTGGCGCTCCGGGCGCGGGGGCTGTACGTCGGAACGATCGACGGACTCGCCGGCCCCTCGACGACCATCGGCGTCCGGCGCTTTCAGCGACGTGCCCGCATCGCCGTGGACGGCATAGCGGGCGCGCAAACCCGGAGGGCGCTGGGCCGTTACGCACGCCACCGGTTCGGCACCCGCCTCCTCGACATGGGCAAGAGCGGCTGGGACGTCGCAGCCCTTCAGTTCGCACTCGCGACGCACGGCTTCCCTTCGGGGACGTTGGACGGTGGTTTCGGCTCACATACGGACGCGGCGCTCCGCCGCTTCCAGCGGTTCGCCAGACTTGGTGCGGACGGCGTTGCCGGTCCCGCCACCTATGCCGCCCTGCGAAGGCTGCCGCCTCGCTCTCCCATTTCCGTCCGGAGGCCCGTCCGAGCTTCGGTCGGCGACCGCTTCGGCCCGCGCGACAACCGTTTCCACACGGGAATCGACTTCGTCGCGTCGTCGGGAGCCAACGTGCGTGCGGCGGCCACGGGCCGGGTCGTCCACGCCGGCTGGGACTCAGGCGGTTATGGCTACCTCGTCACACTGCGGCATGGAAACGGCGTGCGGACGCTGTACGCCCACCTGTCCGCCGTCCTGGTGCACCGCGGCCAGCGAATCGCCGCCGGTGTCCGCCTCGGTCGGGTCGGGGCCACGGGACACGCCTTCGGACCTCACCTGCACTTCGAGGTGCGTGTCCGCGGCGCGGCCGTCGATCCTCTACCCGCCCTCCGCTAGCTCCCGCGAGCGCTTCATCGCTGCCTGGATAGCGTTCAGGAAGGCCGCGCGGACGCCTGCTTGCTCGAGCTCCCGGATAGCCGAGATCGTCGTGCCGCCGGGCGACGTGACCATCTCGCGCAGTTCGACCGGATGCATCTTCTCGTCCCGCAGGAGCTTGGCCGTGCCGAGCATGGTCTGGACGACGAGATCGGTCGATACCTCCCGCGAGAGGCCAAGCAGGATGCCCGCCTCGATCATCGACTCGGCGAGGAGCGCGAAGTACGCCGGCCCCGAACCGGACACCGCCGTGACCGCGTCCATGTAGGCCTCGTCGACCCTCACGGAGCGCCCGACGGATCCGAGCACCTCTTCTGCCAGCGCGATGTGCTCCTCGGTGGCGTTCGCGCCTCCGGTCACCCCCGCCATGCCCTCGTGAACCGTCACCGGAGCGTTGGGCATCGCGCGCACGACGGGAATGCCGTCGCCCACGTGGCGCTCGATCAGCTCCGTCGGAATCGCCGCGGCGATGGAAAGGACGGTCTGGGAAGCCTCGAGCGCGACACCCACGTCGCCCAACAACGCTTCGATGTCCTGCGGCTTCACCGCGATCACGACGACCTGGGCTCCCTTGACTGCGGCAACGTTGTCCAGCGTCCCCTCGATGCGGTAGCGCTTGGAGAGCTCGTCGATGCGCTCCTGGTGACGGGCGGTCGCCACGATGTCTGCGGGTTGGGCCCAGCCGGAGGAAAGGAGCCCGGCGACGAGGGCTTCGCCGGCCTTGCCGGCTCCCAGCACGCAGATACGGCGGCTCACTGGTGCTCCTCGGCGGCCGTGATCGAGACGCGCAGTCGTGCCACGAGGAGGTAGTCGAGCGCCACCTGGCTCGTTCGCTGCTCCATGAAATCCGCGGTGGCCGGATCGGGCCAGCGGCCGTGCTCCAGCAGGTAGGCGATCGCCTGGGCCTCTTTCAGTGTGATCTTCGCCCCTGTCACCACGGAAAAGCTACCCCAGCTCGCGATCGAGGTTGAAAGCGGCGCTGATCAGGGCGAGATGCGTGAAAGCCTGCGGAAAGTTTCCGAGGAGCTCGCCCGTCGGCCCGATCTCTTCCGAGTAGAGGCCCAGGTGGTTCGCGTACGTCAGCATCTTCTCGAAGGCGAGACGAGCCTCGTCGACCCGCCCGGCGCGCGTCAGCGCCTCCACGTACCAGAAGGAGCAGATCGAGAACGTCCCCTCCTCCCCCAGGAGGCCGTCGGGCGTCGCGTGGGCGTGGTACCGCTGGACGAGCGTGTCCGACACGAGCTCCTCCGCGATGGCATCCAGCGTGGAGAGCCAGCGCGGATCGGTCGGGGCGATGAACTTCACGAGCGGCATGAGGAGCAGCGAGGCGTCGAGGACGTCGGAGCCGTAGTGCTGCACGAAGGCCTTCCGCTGCTCGCTCCAGCCTCGCTCCATGATCTGCTCGTAGATGTCGTCCCGATGCCGCATCCAGCGCACGAGGTCGGCCGGAAGACCGCGCTGGCGTGCCATCCGGATTGCACGCTCGATCGCGACCCAGCACATGAGCCGGGAGAGCGTGAAGTCCTTGCGCCCTCCACGCGTCTCCCAGATCCCCTCGTCGGGCTGGTCCCAGTTCTCGCCGACCCAGTTGACCATGCGCGAGAGGTCCAGCCAGGCCTGGTGATAGATGGGCGTGCCGTACTTGTTGTAGAGGTAGACGGAGTCGACCAGCTCGCCGTAGATGTCGAGCTGGAGCTGGTCGGCGGCCGCATTCCCGATCCGGACGGGCGCTGACCCCCGATAGCCCTCGAGATGGTCGAGTGTCTGCTCGGGGAGCTCGCGACTTCCGTCGATGCCGTACACCGTCTGAAGCGGGTCGCCGGACATGTCCACCCCCTCCCGGAACCGGTCCGTCAGCCAGTTCATGAAGGCGCCGGCTTCCTCGGTGAACCCGAGCCTGAGGAGCCCGTAGAGCGAGAAGGCGGCGTCCCGGATCCAGGTGTAGCGGTAGTCCCAGTTGCGCTCCCCGCCGATCTGCTCCGGGAGACTGGTAGTCGGAGCGGCGACGATGGCCCCCGTCGGTTGGTAGGTGAGCAGCTTCAGCGTCAGCGCCGAGCGATGCACCATCTCGCGCCAGCGTCCGCGGTAGCGCGACTGTGTCAGCCAGCGCCGCCAGTAATCGATCGTCCGCTCGTACGCCTCCCGGGTCTCCCGTTCGGAGTACTCGCGCGGTACGTAGTCGCTTGCAACCTGCTCCAGGACGAACGTGACGCTCTCGCCGGCCCGCAGACTGAACTCGCTGTGCACGCCGTGTTCGTCGCAGGCGATCGGCCGGGTGGCCTGGAGCGCGAGGCAGAGAGTTTTCGACTCGAAGACGACGCCATGCTCGTACTCGTGGGTCTCGTGCGAGTCGCGGGCATAGTTGAACCGGGGCTGCAGGTCGACGCGAAAGCGAATCGCTCCGCGGACACCCACGACACGCCTGATCAGCTGGTGGCGGTGACGCTCCGCCCCAGTGCGGGCGATGGGCATGAACCCCTGCAGCTCCCCCACGCCGCCGGGCGTGAGGAAACGCGTGATGAGGACATTCGTGTCCGGGAAGTAGAGCTGCTTCGAAGTCCAATCCTCCTCGAGCGGAGAGATCCGGTAGTACCCCCCTTTCTCCTTGTCGAGGATCGCCGCGAAGACGCTGGGCGAGTCGAAGGCGGGACAGCAATACCAGTCGATCGTCCCGTCCGCCCCCACCAGCGCCACCGTGTGGAGATCTCCGATGATCCCGTGGTCGGCGATGGGGAGGTACTCGTCCATGCAGCGCTATTGAGTGCGGGTCGGACGCGCGGCGTCAAGCCACTGGTGCGATTTCGATCGAATAGGCCATGGCCTCCTGCTCTCCCTCCGAAAGGGGTATTTCGCGCGTCTAGGGCCTTCCGATAGAGAGGCATGGGGCTGAATGAGGGGCTTCGTCATTCCCTTGAGCGTTATCTCGAGCGCAGCGCCGCCGAGCTAGACGACCGCGGCGCCGAGCTGAACTTCCGCGCCAACGAGATCACGACCGAGCTCGAGCAGCTCGAGGCCGCCGAGGCGGACCTCCGCGAGCGCGAGCGCCGTGTTGCCGAGCTGAGGCCGGTGCAGGAGCGGCTGGACGAGGCTCTCCGCCGCACCCTCGTTGCGCTCGAGGAGCGCACGCTTCAGCTCGCCGAGAAGGCAGGCGAGCTCCGCGAGCGCGCCGCGAACATCGTCGAAACGGAAGCGGAGCTCACCGAGCGCGAGCGCCTGGCCGCCTACCGGCGAGACCGGCTGCGCTCCGAGCAGAAGCTCTTGGCCGAACGGGAGCGCGAGCTCGCCGAAGCCGAAGGCAACTATGCGAGCGCCGAGACCCTCGCCCAGCAGACGCGCTGGCTCGAGCACCGCGAGAAGCGCGTCTCGGACACCGAGCAGCTCGCCCAGGACCGCCTCGAAGAGCTCGGTCGCCGCGAGAAAGAGCTCGAGGCCCGCGAGGTGCGGGTGGGCGTCGACCTCCAGGTCCGCCAGGAAGAGCTCGAGCGCCACGAGCGAGAGCTCGGCGAGCTCGAGCAGCGACTCGCGCGAAAGGAGCGCGAGCTCCAGGCCTACGTCGCCCAGCTACAGGGCGGGCTCCCGATCCGCCCCACCCTCGTCGAGCCCCTGAGGGGCCCCGACAGGGACAGTTTTCAGCCGCGCTCCCTCTAAGGGAAATTCCTCTTAAGAAAGGGGGAAGCCGGGGCTGGGCGCCCCGGCTTCATCCTAGGGGAGAGTGGGCTGCGGCCCCACGACCGGGAGAGGCGGCTCCCCGCCGCCGTCAACGACGCTAGAGCATTGCCCAATTGAATGGAAACGCCCTCCCCGCAATTTGCGGGAAGAGCGCTCGTGAATTCCACAACTTGCACAGGTTAAAGGCCGGCTGTGGAAAGTACAGCCGGCCTTTTCTGCCTAGAAGACCCAGATCAGCAGAATGATGATCAAAACGATCAGGAGAACGGTGCCAAGTCCGATGTACATGCGCCTCCCTCCTTTCGTGGTCGACTCTTCTTTTCCGGCGGGTTTGACCCACAAACCTCGTCAAAACGGCTCGGAAAGGAGGGAAGAAAGGAAGCTCGATCCTCGTCTAGGGGTCGTGAGCCCACGATTCCTTCTGCGGATGACGTTCGCAGCGCTCGTGGTCCTGGCTCTGGTCAGCGCGCTCGCCCAGCTCGCCGCCGGCCGCAGGCCGGTCCTACTCGGCGGCGAGACGGTTTAGGCCGAACGGCCTATTGCGCTTCCGAGGTTTCCCTGAGACGTTCTCAGAGTGAGCCGCGAGTTCCTCTTCTTCTCGATCGTCGCGCTGATCCTCGTCGAGGTCACGCACCTCAAGTGGATCTGGTGGAACTACTGGGTCTGCCGCAAGCACGCCCGCGTGCACAAGGAATGCGGCTGCTCCAGGTGGGTCATGTTTCTCTGACGACGACGCGGATTCGTTGGACGCCGTTGTTGCAGACGCCGTCGTAGTTCCACTCGGCGACGCTCGGCTGCGCGTGGCCGGCCGCGTCCGTCGCGCGGCAGGAGAGCTCGTACTCGCCGGGCTCGGCCTTCCACGCGTAGCTCCAGCCGGACCAGGCGAACTCGCCCACCGGCGGCCGTAGCTCGGCATCTGCCCAGCTTTGGCCGCCGTCGCTGCTCACCTCAACGCGCTCGACCGCGGCCCACCCTGACCACGCTCGCCCTTCGAGGGTGCATGGCCCGGCCTCGACGAATCGTGTCCGCGCGAGAAAGTCCGGGAAGCCGGGCGGGATCATGAGCGCGCGGGGAAGAATCCTCGTGACCGGCCGGCCCTGCTCCTCCTCCGATTCCCGCACGTGGTACGCCACGTCCTGCTGCCAGCCGCGAAACGGCTCGTCGACGGCCGTGATCGCCTGGAGCCACTTCACGTGGGTCATCCCATACCAGCCCGGGACGATCAGCCGAAGCGGGGCACCGTGCTGCGGCGGCAAAGGCTGCCCGTTGATCGCGTAGGCCAGCAGGACTTCGTCACGGAGGGCCTCAGCCACCGCCAGGCTGCGCTCGTAGAGGTGCTCGACCTCGCCCTGGATGCCGCGGTCGAGGCCGGTGAAGACGATCTCGACGGCGTCCTCCGCCAGCCCCGCGTCGTTCAGGATCGGCGCGAGGGGCGTCCCGGTCCACTCGGCGGTGCCGACCGCTTCTTGCAGCCAGGGCTGGCTCAGCGCCCGCCTGGCGAGGAGCGCGCGCCCGTTGCCCGCGCATTCGAGCGTCACCGTGAGAGTCCGCGCGGGTCGCTCTTTCAGTTGGTCGAGCGTCAGCGTCACCGGGTGGTCGACCCGGCCGCCCACCTCGAGCTTCCAGGTCCGCTCGTCGACGTGCGGGATGTCGAAGTGCGTGAGGAGGTAATGCAGGCCGAGCGGCGTGACGTCGTGGCGAAGCGCTTCGAGCGGGAGGCCGTGGTTTCGCGCCGCGAGCTGGAGCTCCTCGAGCGTGATGGCGGGGCCCGCTGCGGTCTTCATGCGGCTATTCGAAGCCGTCGACGAGGAGCACGGTGTAGGCCTGGACGTCGTCGATCTCGACGCCCGCCGTCTTGGCCATCTGTTCCCGAACCTGCATGCGCCCCCGCTCGCTCCGCTCGAGCGCGTCCTTGTCTTCCCAGAAGGTGACGAAACGCGCCGTGCCGTTCTCTCCGTTGCTCAGCACGATCATCCCCCGATAGCCGTCGAACTGGCGCACCCAAGGCAGGAGGGCGTCCGCGGCCATCTGCGCGCCCTCGTCGAGGTCCGTGCGGTCCGTCTTCACCGAGGTCATGTTCGCGAGCATGTTCAGGGGTTCTCGTGCGGTCTCTCCATCGGAGCGCCCAGATTTGAACCGGGGATCCCCAGTCCCCAAGGCTTATCCGGCCCCGTGGCGAGGACTGTAGCAAGGTGGCGGCAGGTGGCTTGCAACCTAGTGTGCGGCCCCGTTCGTTCTGGCTGGCTCGCGCGCTTGGCGGACGTCTGTCCACCCTCTTTGCCTCGGAGGGACCTGGACTGGATTAGCTGAGCCGTTTCTGAGATTGTCAGTAGTCCCGATGGCGATAAGTCTTCAAGACGGGATTGATCTCGCGGGGAGCCAAGACTGCGAGGCGAGAGTCCTGATTTCGATGCATGACGCCTCGGGCCTCGTGCTGTTTGGCACCGCGAACCCAACCTTTCGTCCGGACCTCCCGCTCCTGGGTGGAGGAACGGCGACCATCGGCGACCGCGGCGCTTGGCTCAGGAGGGGGCTAACGCCGGGTTTCTCCACGCGAGGCAATCCGCCGGCCGGGCCTAACGCACAGGAGAATCAGTTCGTGGCGAGCGATCGCACGACTCCGGCTCCTCCCAACCAAACGCAGCTTTTCAGGTTCGACCAACCAATCGCGATCGATTTTTCCGTGCGACGGGATCCGGGCTTTCCCGCCCTGCGCTGGCTCGGTTTGGGCCCCAGCGTTCAAATTGAGATCGAGACGCTCTCGGCACCTGGGGGTGCCGTCGTAAATGCGGTAACGCTCAACGCGGTTGAGGACGGACTGCTGTTACGCGCCCTCGGCACCAGTGTCCAAAACCCCGGTCAAAGCGCGTCCTACACGGTCACGCTGGACGTCTGGCCGGTCGTCAATATCGGCTAGGCGCTCGTTAGGTCACTCGTGACCTGAGCCGACGCAGCGAGCCTTAGATCATTGCCGCGCGCTCACGCTCATCGCCCGAAGGGAAAGCCCCGCTCTGTTGACGCTCGGACAACTGTTGGACGGCTGGGTCCGTCCGGCGGTCCGCGCGAGATCCAAGGACGAGGGCTGGGAAGATGACGAGTGCGGCCAGCAGCGAAAGTGCGAGGTATGCGGTGAGACCGATAACCATTGAGGCGAGCCTAGAGGTCCGCTACGCGCATTTGGGTTACGGCTTCGTAGCCATCCGGCCACGGGCTGGATAAAACCGCGTGACGCAGGCGCCGTGACTAGCCCCTTCGACGCTTGTCCGGCGGGCGCGAGAAGCGTAGAACTAGGCCGTGCCCACCGCCCTCGACAACGGCGAACGCCCGCCCCGGAAGCTGCTCAGGAAGGTTGCGGCGCGGCTGCTCGGTGGGAAGTCCCGAACAATGGGTATTGATAACGGTGACGTGAATGAGCGCGTGGCGGTCCTTGCGAAGCTCCTGCCAGGCTCGCGCGAGCGAGCAGCTGAGATCCTCGCCAAGGGCGCGCCTTACGGGCTCGGGCTAGCCGGCTTTCGGCGGCACAGCGTCTTTCTCGCGGAGGAGACCGTGGTCTTCGTGTTCGAAGGCCGAGGCATCGAGGGACTTGTCCGCGACCTCGTCGACGACCCTGTGCGCTCGGCCGCGTTCAGCATCTGGGCGCCGCTTCTCGAGGGGACTCCTGTGCTTGCGCGAGAGGAGTTCTACTGGGAGCCGGGCAGCAAGAGTGATACTGCTGCACTGCCTCGTCCAAAACGCGGACAGGCGAGGTGTCCAAGCTGAGGCCGAGCGTCCACAGCAACCTCCTCGCTACGTCTGGCACTATGCCACGCGCGACCTCTCTCGCGCCCGCCACGCCGCACGGACAACGAGCGCGAGGAGCAGGAGGCCGAGCACGACGAGGAGCGTGACCCAAAGGGCCTGCAGGAACCCCCAGGCAGGCCCACAATCCGAGCCACTACAGTCGGTGTAGTTGCCAGCAGAAACGACGTAGAGCCACTCGCCCACGAGCAGAAGCGCAACGAGAAGCGCGGCCCTCGCTAGCACGGCGGCCCGCCCGCTTCGCTGTAGGGCGACAGCCGCGCCAGCGACGCTTACGACGATGAGCAGGCCAAGCGCGTTCAGCACGCTAGCCGCCCCTCTAGCGCCCCTTCTGCCGCAGCCGGCAGACGTCCATCGGTCCCAGTCCGGGCCGAGCCGTTCGCACCACGCAGCTCGTTAGCCGCCCGGAGCAGCTGCGCCTTCTCCTGCGCGAACAACACGACCGTGACTGAACCCGTGTAGACCTCCAGACGCTTGCCCTCCTCGAAGAAAGCGGCCGGCACGCCCCTAACGGTCAGACGTTCGTGAGGGAGAGGGTCGCCGGCCGGAGTGAGGCTGTACGAGGCAAAGTTCCGCTCGCACGCGGGCCAAACCTGAATCTCAAGCGGAGCCGGGCAGCCCGAATCCCCACTAGGTGTGCAGTCCCCATACCGGAAGCCCACGAAGTTCGCCCGAGCGGGATCAGGAGCAGTCCGCGCCTCGACCCGTCGCGTCATACCCGTAAGCGAAAGTCCTTCAAACGATTCGCCGACCGCGTAGAGCGGGAAATCAGGAAACACCGCCGCACCCTCGACACTGAGATCGCTGTGTGCCGCGTCGAGCGTCCCCGCGTCCCCGCCTCCGGTCGCCGAGTATGCGAGGGCAGAGATAGCTCCGCCCAGAACCAGGCCGGCAAACAGCCCGAGGATGACTCTTCGGTTCGGCATCGCTCCCTCCTAATGGCTGCTGTTGGGCATACGGAAGAAGAAGACAGACCCGTGGCTTCCGGCCCAATCGCCGTCGCATTGTTTGAACTCCTGCGTGTTGCCCCAGTTCGCGTCGCCGCCGAACGTGTGTCCGGGCTCTCCGATTAGAGCTGAGTAGATTCGAGAACGGCCCTGGTCGAAGCCGCTCGGGCCTCCGCCGCCCAAATTGACGCCGCCCTTGTCCACCGCGTGGCCCCCGATCCCGAAGCTGCAGCTCGGCACCCAGTCCTCGTGGTGGGGCGTCCCAGTCGTGGTCGTGCCGAAGGCCGCGTCGTCGTCATACGTCTTCCGCATTCGGATGTGGTAACGACTACAGGTGCCGCAACCACTCTGGTCCTGATACGTGGTGGGAGCGCAGATTCCGTGGCTGGCGAAGTACTGACTGCCACCCGTACCGCCGCTCCAGCCGGTGTGGAACTTGATGTGGTTCGACGAGCGCGAAGCTGTCGCAAAGCCGTACAAGACGACCGTGATCGGGTCCGTACGCGAGGCACAGCCGGAGTTGGCGTGTGAGTATTGCCCGGTATTGAAATGGGCGGTCGCCGTCCCTGAGAAGACCAAGCCGACTAGGGCCACCGCAAGAGCGCAGAGTCGCCCGTACATTCGCTCCCTCCTATCCTGACCTCAAGCCAGGGGGAAGGATTCGACTCGCCCGCGCCACCTTCCCCTTTTGGTCGCGGGGCGGACGCCAATCTCATCCTCCTCTCGCTCGGGACCGTTGTCAACTGTCCACAAAGGACGGTCCTGAGCGCTCCAGCGTGCCAGAGCCAGAGAGGTTCGCCGGTGGCCTGAATCAGGTCCGTTTGTGACGCTTTCGTGACCATGAGAGCCACTACCGCCAAGCCGCCTAAGACGAGGAAAGCCGCTCCCTATGCGGCCTGTCCTCTAGTCGGGGCGCCGAGATTTGAACTCGGGACCTCCAGTCCCCCAGACTGGCGCGCTAACCAGGCTGCGCCACGCCCCGTACGCCCTCGAGTCTAGCTACCCCCGGATGCGCTTGTAGAGGCGGTCGACGAGATCCGGCATCGCCTCGAGGCGCTGGGTGATGACGCGGATGCGGTACTCGCGGAAGTGCTCCGGCTCGACCCGCAGTGCCTTGGAGAGCGTCGCAATGACCTCGTTCGAGGGCACTGGACGGTTTCCGTGCACGAGGTGATTGAGATACCCGGCCGACAGGCCCGTCCGATCCGCCAACGACCTGTACGTCGTCTTGCGCTCGATCATGAGCGCCTGGATCGTCGTGCCAAAGGGCTCGTTCGAGAATCGCCGCTTACGAGCCATGCGAGTGCCTCCCTCGGTGACGTGGCGGGTAACCGAGGACACCGCTCGACGACGCCTTGCAGCCGCTCAGGAGCCCGGATGATGTTGCCGGGAGTGGCACTACCTAGCCAACTCTTTCACGCGCGGGGCGATTTTGCTCACCTCTACACGCTCCTCGGCGCGGCCGGCCCGCACGAGCAGGTCGACGGCTCCGTCCTCGAGCGTCTTCTTCCCAACCGTGACGCGAAACGGGAGGCCGATCAGGTCGGCGTCGGCGAACTTTTCCCCCGCCCGCTGGTCGCGGTCGTCCAGAAGGACCGCGAAGCCTTGTTCCTTCAGTGCCTCGGCCACCTGCTCGCCTCGGGCCTCCAGGCCCGGCAGGACGACCACGTGGACGTCATATGGCGCAATCGCCGCCGGCCAGGCCGCGATGCCGCCCTCGTCGTGATTCTGCTCCACCGCGGCGGCGAGGATGCGGCCGGGCCCGATGCCGTAGCTGCCCATGAGAATCGGCTTTTCCTGCCCGTCCTCGTCCAGAAATCTCGCCCCGAGCGGCGCCGAATAGTAAGTCCCGAGCTTGAAGATGTGACCGACCTCGACGGCCACCTGGAAACGCAGGCGCCCCCCGCATTTCGGGCAGGCGTCCCCTTCCCGGGCCTCGCGGATGTCGGCGAAGCGAGCCTCGAAGTCGCGTCCGTGCTCGACGCCTCGCAGATGCCAGCCGGTCCTGTTGGCACCCGTGACGAACTGTCCCTCGCGCAAGGTCTCGTCGGCGAGGATCTCGCCGGAGAAACCCACCGGGCCGATCGAGCCCGGATCGGCCTTGAAGGTCTGCGTGATCTCTTCTGCGGTCGCCGGCCGCACGCTCGAGCCGAGGACGGCGGCGGCCTTCGCTTCGTCGAGGCGGTCGTCGCCGCGGACAAGCGCGAGCACGACGGCTCCGTCCTTGTTCACGATCGGCATGGCCTTCGACGTCGAGGCGGGGTCGATGCCCAGCAACTCGGACAGGGCCTCGATCGTCGTGACCCCGGGCGTCTCCACTTCCGCGGGCGCGTCCAGCCGAACCGGGAACTCCGGTGCCCGCGGCACCCCTCGCGCGATCTCGAGATCGGCGGCGTAGTCGCCGTTCTCGCAGGTGACGAGGGTGTTCTCGCCGGACCCCGAAGGCGCCAGGAAATCGACCGACTCGCTCCCACCCATCATGCCGGACTCCGCTTGCACCGCTACTACTTCGAGTCCACAACGATCGAAAATCTTGTGGTAGGCCTTCTCCTGGAGGCGAAAGCTTCGTTCGAGCCCCTCCTCGTCGCGGTCGAAGGAGTAGGCGTCCTTCATCACGAACTCGCGCACGCGCAGGAGCCCCCCACGCGGGCGCGGCTCGTCGCGGACCTTGGTCTGGAAGTGGTAGAGCATCTGGGGGAGCTCCCGGTAGGAGCGGATCTCGCGCGCGTGGAAGGTGATCGTCTCCTCATGGGTCATGGCGAGGACGAACGGCCGGCCCAGGCGGTCTTCGATCTTCCAGAGCTCCGGAATCGCGTAGCGACCGGTTTGCTGCCAGAGCTCAGCGGGCGTCACGACCGGCATGAACATTTCCTGCGCGCCGATCGCGTTCATCTCCTCCCGGACGATCTGAGCGACCTGCTCGTGCACGCGCCAGCCGAGCGGAAGGAACGTCCAGAGCCCCGCTGAGACCTGGCGAATGAAGCCGCCGCGGACGAGCAGGCGGTGGCTCACTGCCTCGGCATCGCCCGGGTCCTCCCGCAGCGTGGGAATGAAGAGCTCGGAAGCTCTCACTACTAAGAGGGTCTTTGCGCCGCTTCGGCCATCAGGAGAGCGGCGGGCTTCGCGAGCTTCAAGCGCTTTGGCCGCTCCATCCCGCTCCCGATCCACTCGTCGATCTCGTGAAAGAGCTCGTCTACGAGGATGTCGGAAGAGACCTTCTTGAGGACGCGTCCGTGGGCGTAGATGAAACCCGTGTCCCGGCCGCCGGCAATGCCGAAGTCGGCGTCTCCCGCCTCCCCCGGTCCGTTCACTGCACAGCCCATGACCGCGACCTCGAAGGCCTGCGGATAGGACTTCAGCCGCTGCTCCACGACCTCGGCAAGCTTCTCGACTCCGACGTTGTCGCGCCCGCACGACGGGCACGCGATCATCACCGGCCCGCGCTCACGGAGGCCCAGCGCCTTGAGGATCTCCCAGGCGACCTCGACCTCCTTGACCGGATCGGCGGTGAGGGAGATCCGGATGGTGTCCCCGATGCCGTCCATGAGGAGGGAGCCGACTCCGATCGAGCTCTTGATCGAGCCCGTGGCCGGCGGCCCAGCCTCGGTGACCCCGAGATGAAGCGGGTACTCGACCTTTTCGGAGAGCATGCGGTAGGCGCGGATCATCGTCGGCACCGAGCTCGACTTGACCGAGATCTTGAAATCGCGAAAGTCCATCGACTCGAGCAGGCGTACCTGCTCGAGCGCCTCCTCGACGAGCGCGGCTGCAGTGTCCTCCTGCGCGAGCGCCACGAGGTGCTTGGGCAGCGAGCCGGAGTTGGCGCCGATTCTCATCGGGATCCCCTTCGCCTTCGCGGCTTTGACGACCATGGCGACCTTCTCGGAACCGCCGATGTTGCCCGGATTGATGCGCACGGCTGCCACTCCGGCTTCGATCGACTTCAGCGCCAGAGAAGCATTGAAGTGGATATCTGCGATAACCGGGAGCGGGCTCAGATAGACGATCTTCTTGAGCGCCTCCGCGTCCTCGGTCTTGGGGACGGCCACGCGAACGACCTCGCAGCCAGCTGAGGCGAGGCGTGCGATCTGCTCGATGGTCGCGTCGACATCATGCGTGTAGGTCAGCGTCATCGACTGCACCACGACCGGTGCGCCCCCGCCGATCGGCACGTTGCCTACTTTGATTCGACGCCGGCTCGCCACCCTGTAGGAGTCTAGCCCCCTCTCAGCCGGTCGACGTCGTTCGAAAGCCCGATGAAGAACAAGAAGAGGACGAGGACGATGCCCAGTGCCGACGCGCGCTCGTAGGCCTCACGGGAGATCGCGCGGCCCCGGATCCCCTCGGCGAGCGAGAACGCGATGTGCCCACCGTCGAGCGGGAGAAACGGCAGCAGGTTCAGGAGCGCGAGCGACAGGGAGATGAGCGCGAGCACTCCGAGGTACTCGCGGTAGTCGACCTCCAGCGTCTGGCTCGAGGCTTGGACGATGCCTACGGGACTCGCCACGTCCTTGCGACCCGAGCCGGTGACCAGGCGCCCGAGCGACGCACCGATCGCCTTCGTCACCTCCCAGGTGCGACCGATAGCGAGCCGGAAGGCGGCCAGCGGCCCGTACTTGCGATATTCGAGCGACAGGACAAAGCCCAGCCTGTAGGCGCCGTCCTGGAGCACGGGCCGCGCTTCGACCGTCAGCCGCCGGGCGCTGCGGACGACCGTGAGCTCGATCGGGCGCCCCCCACTCGCCCGGATGCGTTGGGCGATCTGGGCGGACGAGACCGGCTTGCCATCCACCGCGACGACGCGGTCGCCCGGCTGGAGAATTTGCGCCGCCGGAGTGCCTGGATCGACCTTGTCGACAACGGGCAGCACCGCCTTCGGCACTCCGAGCATGAACACGGCCGCGAGGAGCACGACGGCGAACGCGAGATTCGTCCCCGGCCCGGCGAGGATGACGGCCACCCGCTTCCAGACAGGCGCACGCCAGTACGCATCGACCGAAAGGCCGTCGTCGACCTCGTTGAGGCCGCGCTCGGCGCTCCTTCGTGCGGGGTCGGAGAGTCCGGCGCGCTCCACGGCGGCCCTCAGGTCGGGAAGGGCCGCGCGAGCGTCGTCGAGCCGGCTCTCCTCCAGAGCCGCTTTGACGGGCGAGATGTGCCGCTCGAGCCACGGCGCCTCGTCTAGCGCCCGCCCGAACTGAGCATCGACGTCGCCCGCCGCGGGCTTGTGCATCCCGGGGATCTTCACGTAGCCGCCGAGCGGGATCGAGCCGATGCCGTATTCGATCCCATTGTGGACGCGCTTCACGAGTGCGGGCGGGAAGAAGATGTAAAAACGCCGCGGGCGCATCCGGACGGCAAGCGCCACGAAGAAGTGCCCGGCCTCGTGAATGAGGATCAGGAACGCGAGGCCTCCGATGGAGACGGCGATGTTCACCGGATGCCGACCCTCAATGCACGAGCTGCCGTGTGTGGGCCGAGGCGACGCGGCGGGCCTCCGCGTCGATCGCCGTGAGGTCGTCGAAGTCGCGGGCCTCGACCGCTTCGATCGCGTTGAGCGTGCGCTCCACGACCTCGGGGATGCCGAGGAAGGGCAGCCGGCCGTCCAGGAACGTTGCGACCGCAACCTCGTTCGCGGCGTTGAGGACGCACGGCATGGTACGGCCGGCTTCCCCCGCCGCACGCGCGAGGGCGAGGGACGGAAACGCCTCCTCGTCCGGCGCCGAGAACTCGAGGATCAGGCCCGAGGAGAGATCCAGCGGCGCGATCGGCGTTTTCGCGCGCTCCGGGTACGTGAGGGCGTAGGAAATCGGGACTCGCATGTCCGGGTATCCGATGTGAGCGAGCGCGGCGCCGTCCCGGAACCGCACGAGCGCGTGGACGATCGACGTCGGGTGGATGACGACTTCGATGCGCTCGTAGGGCAGGTCGAAGAGGAAATGAGCCTCGATCAGCTCGAGGCCTTTGTTCATGAGCGTGGCCGAGTCGACCGTGATCTTCGGCCCCATGTTCCAGGTCGGGTGCGCAAGCGCCTCGGCTGGAGTTACCGCGGCGAGATCGGCGCGCGCCCGTCCGCGGAAAGGCCCGCCCGACGCCGTCAGAACCAGGGAGTCGACAGTCTCGCTCGCGCGGCCTTCGAGCAGCTGGAACGCGGCTGAGTGCTCGGAGTCGACCGGGAGGATGGGGCCGCGGCCCTGCTCCCAGGCGGACCGGGCCAGCTCTCCCCCCGCCACGAGGCTCTCCTTGTTCGCCAGAGCGAGATCGATCCCGCGCTCCAGCGTCCAGACAGTGGCGGGAAGCCCCGCGAAGCCGACGACCGCGTTCAGGACGACGTCGGGCTCAGCGCGCTCGAGAAGTTCGGTGAGGTCGCCTCCGACCTGCGTCAGCGGGGCGAGGCCGTCTACCGGCTGGGAGCCCGACGCAGCCGCCACGAGCTCGAGCCCCGGATGGGCGGCGATGATCTCGAGCGCCTGGGTCCCGATCGACCCGGTCGCTCCCAGCAGGGCGACGCGCCTCATTCGATCCAGTGTAAAGAGCGCTCCCCTACACCCGGCCCAGAGCGAGCAAGGTGAAGTACGCGGCCGGCGCGGCGAAGAGCAGGGAGTCGATGCGGTCGAGGACCCCCCCGTGCCCGAGCAGGATCCGGCCGGTGTCCTTCGTGCCCAGGTCTCGCTTGATCAGGGACTCGAAGAGGTCGCCGAGCGTGCCCGCGGCGACCACGACCGCGCCCAGCACCAGAGTCTCCCAGGTGTGCTCGAAGACATCCTCCTTGTACAGGGCCAGGAAGCTGGTGAAGACCCCTGCGACCGCGCCGGCCGTGAAGCCCTCCCAGGTCTTTCCCGGCGAGACAACCGGCGTCATCTTGTGCCGCCCGGCGAACCGGCCCGCGAGGAAGGCCACCGTGTCGGAGACGAAGACGGTCAGGAGCACCGTGACGGCCGCCAGGCGCCCGTTCCCCTCGAAGGCCCGGATCAGAACCAGATGGCCGAGGCCGAGGCCGATCCAGCCAGCGCCGAGCGCCGTGGTCGCAATGGCAACCGTGGTCGACTGACGTGTCTCGGACACGGCGGCGAAGACGAACGCGAGCACGAACGTCAGGAGGTAGCCCCCGAGCATCCAGGCCGCCCCGTCCACGTGTGCTCCCAGCAGGCCGGCGACCGCCCCGCCGTAGCCGGCCAGGACGAGCGGCCGCAACGCACGGGCGAGCCGGTAGAACTCGTGCAGGGCGACGAGGCCCGCCACCGCCGTCAGCGCGAGCAGGAACCAGCCGCCGAGGTACGCGCTCCCGAGCACGATCGGAAGCCCGGCGGTGACGACAGCGATCCGCGAGAGAAAGGGAGTCATCTGCCGCCGAAGCGGCGGCGGCGGCCCGCGTACTCGACGAGCGCCTGCCGCAGTTGGCGTTCGCCGAAGTCAGGCCAGAGCGTGTCCACGAAGACGAGCTCCGTGTAGGCGAGCTGCCAGAGGAGGAAGTTCGAGACGCGGAGCTCCCCCGACGTACGAATCAGCAGGTCGGGCTCGGGCATCTCCGGCGCGTAGAGGCGTGAGCCAATGGCGTTCTCGTCGATGTCGCGTGGGTCGAGGCCCTCCTCGACGATCCTGCGAGTCGCCTCGACGATCTCCGCGCGCCCGCCGTAGTCGAACGCGATCCAGAGCTGAAGACGCTCGCGCCCCTCGGTCTTCTCCTCGAGAGCGGCCATCTTGGCCTGGAGCTCACCATTCGCCCGGTCGCGGCGTCCGATGAAGCGCGTGTGGACGCCCTGGCGCTGCAAGTCGGGAAGTTCACGCTCGATCGTCTCCACGAAGATCTCCATCAGCGCGTCGACCTCGTCCGGCGGTCGCGACCAGTTCTCCGTGGAGAAGGCGTAAACGCAGAGGGACTCCACCCCCAGGTCAATGGCCGCCTCGACGGTGCGCCGTAGCGCTCGGGTGCCGGCCCGGTGGCCCGCGGCGACGGGCAGGCGGCGACGCCTCGCCCAGCGGCCGTTCCCGTCCATGATGATCGCGATCGAGCGCGCGACGTCCGGCAGCTCCCCTTCCGGGAGGGGACGCAGCGCTCGAAAGGTGCGCAGTTTGGTCAGGAGGCTCAAGGGGTCGGAGGCTCCTAGACCTCCATGATCTCGGCTTCCTTGCGCTTGAGGAGGTCGTCGATCCTCGCGACATGCTCGTCCGTAAGCTTCTGCACCCTCTCCTCCGCGCGGCGTTCTTCGTCGTCGCCGACGTCCCCGTTGCGAACGAGCTCCTTCAGGTGGTGCATCGCGTCACGACGCACGTTCCGCACGGCGACGCGGCCCTCCTCGGCCAGTCCGCGCACGACCTTGACGAGCTCCTTCCGCCGCTCCTCGGTCAGCTGTGGTATCGGCAGGCGGATGAGCTTGCCGTCGTTCGACGGCGTCAGCCCCAGATCGGACTCCTGGATCGCCCGCTCGATGTTCTTGATCGACCCCGGGTCGTACGGCTGGATCGTGATCAAACGCGGCTCCGGCACATTCACCGTCGCGAGCTGCTGGAGAGGCGTCATCGTCCCGTAGTAGTCGATCTGGATTCGGTCGAGGAGCGCCGCGGACGCCCGGCCGGTGCGCACGGTGTTGAACTCGTGCGCCGCCGATTCGAGAGACTTGTCCATCTTGCGGCTCGCCTCGCTGACGAAGTCGTCCATGGCGGTCATTCGGTCCTCCGGGGAGTCGAGATGATCGTGCCGATCCGCTCTCCGCGGACGACGCGCTCGATGTTGCGCTCGTCGTCGAGGCCGAAGACGTAGATCGGCAGCCCGTTGTCCATACAGAGGGAGAGCGCTGTCGTGTCCATGACCCGGAGGCCGCGCTCCAGTGCCTCGCGGTGGGTCAGTTCGGGCAGAAAAGCGGCGTCGGGCTTCTCGTCGGGATCGCCGTCGTAAACGCCGTCGACTCCGTTCTTGCCCATCAGGATCGCCTCCGCGCCGATCTCGAGGGCGCGGAGCGCCGCTGCCGTGTCGGTCGTGAAGAACGGGTTGCCGGTGCCGCCGGCGAAGATGACCACCCTCCTCTTCTCGAGATGCCGAATGGCCCGGCGCCGGATGTAGGGCTCGGCGACTTCGCTGACGGTGATGGCGGAGAGGACCCGGGTGTGGACTCCGAGCTGCTCCAGCCCGTCCTGGAGAGCAAGGCAATTGAGGACGGTGGCGAGCATCCCGGCGTAGTCCGCGGTGGCCCGGTCCATCCCCTCGGCGGCCGCTTCCATCCCCCGGTAGATGTTTCCCGCGCCCAGCACGAGCGCCGTCTGCACGCCCATCCCCTGAATGGTCTGAATCTCCCGTGAGAGGGACTCCACGCGCGCCAGGTCGATCCCGTACTGCTGCCGGCCGAGCAGGGCCTCGCCCGAAAGCTTCAGCAGGATCCGCTCGAAGGCCGCCGCCCCTCGGGGGAGCGCCGGCGCGACGTCGCTCTCGACCTCGGCGCTCACTGGGTCAGGGCGTAGCGCACGAATTCGCGCACCTCCGCCCCGTGCTCCGCGAGGGCTTCGCCGACCGTGCGATCCGGATCGTGGATCCACGGTTGGTCGTCCAAGACGGTTTCCGCGAAGAGACCCTTCGCAAGCCTGCCCTCGATCATCTTCGCCCGCACGTCGTCGGGCTTCCCCTCGAGGTCTGGCAGCTTCGAGAGAATCGCCCGCTCGGCCTCGACCTCGTCCGAGGGAACCTCGCTTCTCGTGACGAACCGCGGACTGGCGAAGGAAATGTGCATGGCCACGAGGCGCGCGAGCTCGTGCGTCGCCAGAGCTCGTACGAGGACGCCGATCTTCTCGGCGGGAGGATGGACGTACGCGGCGAGGACCTCCCCGCTCTCGGCCTCGAAGCGGGCGGCGCCAACCACCTCGATGTTCTCGCCGATGCGGGCGACGAGGTCGACGCGGTCGCCTTCCAACTCCTTGACCGCCTCGGGGCCCTGGGCTTCGACCGCGTCCATCACGCGCTCCGCGAAACCGAGGAATTCCGCGTTCGCGGAGACCGGCTCCGTTTCGCTTCCCACGGCCACGATCGCGCCTCGGCCGTTTTCGATCCGTGCCAGCACCTTGCCCTCCGGGGTCGTTCTCCCAGCCCGCTTCTTCGCGGCGGCGAGCCCTTTCTCCCGAATGACACGCTCGGCCTCGTCGAGGTCTCCCTTGGTCTCGACGAGCGCGCGCTTGCACTCCATCCACCCAGCGCCGGTGCGGTCGCGGAGCTCCTTGACGAGAGAGGCCGAGATCTCCGGCACATCGTTGCTCATTCGGCCGGCACCTCCTCGGGCACCTGGCCCGTGGCCGCCTGCTCCGCGGGCGACTCGCCCTCCGGAGCCCGATCGGCCTCCGCCGGCTCCTCATCCGGAGCCGGCTCCACCTCGGCGGCCGCAGGTTCGACCTCAGCGGCGGCGGTGGCCGCGGCAGCCATCTCCTCGGCCGTGACCTTGCTCTTACCGGCCTCGATGGCGTTTGCAATCACGCGCACGATCAGACTGCACGAGCGGATGGCATCGTCGTTGCCGGGAATGACGTAGTCAGCATCGTCCGGGTCGCAGTTCGTGTCCACGAGCGCGACGACAGGCAGTCCGAGCCTGCGAGCCTCGCGGATGGCGAGCTGCTCCTTGCGCAGGTCGACGACGAAGATCGCGTCGGGGACGCCCTTCATGTCCGTCACGCCACCGAGATTCGTCTCGAGCTTCTCGAGCTCGTTCATCATCGTGATCCGCTCCTTCGGCGGGAGCAGCTCGAGCTGGCCCTCGTCCCGCAGGCGGCGAAGCTCGTGCATGCGCTCGAGGCGCTCTGAGATCGTGCGCCAGTTGGTCAGGAGACCACCCAGCCAGCGGTGGTTCACGTAGGGCATGCCGACCCGCGTGGCCTCCTCCTCGACCGCGTCCTGGCCCTGCTTCTTCGTCCCCACGAAGAGGACGGAGCCGCCACGCTCGGCCACGTTGCGGACGAAGGCGGCAGCCTGCTCGACGAGCTCGAGCGTCTGCTGCAGGTCGATGATGTAGATGCCGCCCCGCTCCGTGAAGATGTAGCGGCGCATCTTGGGATTCCAACGGCGCGTCTGGTGGCCGAAATGGACTCCGGCCTCCAGAAGCTCGCGCATCGAGACGACGGGCAAACTGATCCTCCTCGGTTTGAAGTGCTACGGCCGGCGGATTCGGGTGGAACCGGGCAAGCCCGGCACCGCCACCCGGGGGCTTCCGCCGGGTTGGGTGACAAAACCGCTGCATTCTAGCGAAGCTCGCGTCCCGGGACGCCGCCGACCAGGGAGCTAGCCGATGCCGTTCGTAAGCTGGCGTTCTTCTATGTCGGGGGTTGTGAGAACGTCGGCGTGGGATCTGGCCGTCGAGTGTGTCGACCGCGCGCTCGGTGAAGGCGCCGTTCCGTCGCTCGTGAGGCTCGGCCGGCTCGGCCAACTGGGCAGCCTGCCCTCCTTCGTCGCCGCTCTCGGCGAGGACGACGACCCCTCGGCCCTGGCCCAGGACTTTGCCCGCGAGCGCGAGAGCCTCGGCCTGGCGCCCAGCGAGGTGGCCGCGGAGCTGCTCGTGCTCGGACGCGTGCTCGACGCCCACGGCGAAGAGGACGCCCGCGACGCGCTCGACCGCTGCATCGCCGCGTACGTGGCGCGGGTGACGGAGGACCTCTCCGACCGGGCTCGGCGCGACCCGTTGACCGGGCTCCTGAATCACGAAGCGTTTCACGCCCGCCTAGCCGTGGAGGTCGCCCGGGCTCGCCGCTACCGCGGCCGCCTCGCGCTCGTCCTCCTCGATCTCGATCGCTTCAAGGAGCTGAACGACCGTGATGGACACCAGGAGGGCGACCGCATCCTGCGGGCCTTCGCCTCAGCCCTGACCGCCACGGCCCGCACCACGGACTCCGTCGGACGCGTCGGCGGCGACGAGTTCGCCGCTCTCCTCCTCGAAGCGGACGTGGCCACCGCGACCGCTTTCCTTGCGCGCCTGGCCCTCCGGCTGGCGGACGGGCCGCCCATGAGCGCGGGCGCGGCGTTTCTCCCGGACGACGGGACGACCTCCGAGCAGCTGCTCGGGCTAGCCGACAGGCGCCTCTACGCGGACAAGGCGGCTCGAGCCGCCTGATAGGCGCGTTCGAGGTCAGCCGGAAGCGGCGAGGCGGCCTCGACCCGCTCCCCGGTGAAGGGATGGTCGAAAGCGAGGCGGGCCGAGTGCAGAAACTGGCGCTCGAGTCCGAGGTCGCCTGGAACCCCGTAGACCGGATCGCCCGCGACGGGCAGATCGATGGCGGCCAGATGGACGCGGATCTGGTGCGTCCGCCCGGTCTCGAGGCGAACGCGGAGCAGCGCATGGCTCGGGAGGAGCTCGAGGACGTCGAAGTTCGTCACAGCCTCGCGCGGCGTGGCCGTATCGAGGGAGATTCGCGTCGGGTCGGTGCGGTCGCGGCCTATCGCGGCCTCGATACGACCGTGCTGCGAGCGCGGCCGACCGCGGACTAGGCTCAGGTACTCCCGCTCGATCCCTCGCTCGCGGAGCAGCCGCTGCAAGCGCCGGTGGGCTTCGTCCGAGCGGGCCACCACGAGCAGGCCCGACGTGTCACGATCGAGGCGGTGGACGATTCCCGGCCGCTCTGCCTCCCCACCTCCCGAGATGGCATGGGCCAGCAGGCCGTGGACGAGGGTCCCGCTGCGGTGCCCCGCCGACGGATGGACCACGACACCGGCGGGCTTGTCGACGACGAGCAAGTGCTCGTCCTCGTGCGCGATGCGAAGGTCGAGCTCCTCGGGCTCGAGCTCCGCCTCGCGCCGCTCCGGTACGTCGAGCTCCACGTGCTCCCCGCCCTCGAGCCGGTAGCTCTTGGGGCGCACCGACCCGTCCACGAGAACTCTCCGCTCCCCGAGGAGCCGCTCGGCAGCCGCACGGGAGCCCACCTCGTCGACGCCGGCCAAAAAGCGGTCGAGGCGCTCGCCGGCCGCCCCAGGCGGCACGGCGAGAGTTACTTCAGGCACTGGTTTTCGGAGCCGGCCTGTTCGAGTGAGTTCGACGGATCCGCGGCTGGCGCTCGGCGTCCACGAGCGCGAGCAGAAGCGAAGCGACGCCGACGACGATGAACGTGTCCGCGAGGTTGAACGCGGGCCAGAAGCGCAAGTCCAGGAAGTCCGTCACGTGGCCGATGCGCAGCCGGTCGACCAGGTTCCCGAGACTGCCGCCGACCAGGAGCCCGAGCGCCACGGGCAGGATGGGATGGCGCGCGCCGGACTTGGCGAAGTAGAAGAGCATCCAGAGGACGGCGCCGGCCGTGAGGAACGTGACGATCGAGGCCCAGCTCGAGAAAAGGCCGAACGCGATTCCGGGGTTGTTCACGTGCCGGATGTGGAGGGGCCCCACGACATGCACGGACTCGCCCAGTGCCAGCTGCGTGACGACGATCTGCTTCGTCAGCTGATCCGCGGCCAGGCCGGAAACGGCCACGGCCAGGAGCCCGAGCCAGTGGAACGGTCCGGCCGACAGTGGACGCTCCGCCATCGAGATCGGAACCCTCCCGTCCGTTGCCGACCCGACGCGAACGTCGATCAGCCGCGGTGCGGGGTTGACTAACCCCTCTCTTCGAGACGTTTGCAGTCGATGCACCTGTTCGCGTACGGGATCGCCTCGAGCCGTTCTTCGGCGATCGGTTTGCCGCAGCGTCCGCAGGTCCCGAAGGTGCCGTGCTCGATCCGCTGCAAGGCCTCGTTGATGGCCGTGAGGAGATGCTCTGCGTTCTCCTCCAGCGTGTAGTCGATCTCCCGATTCAGAGTCGCCGTCGCCGAGTCGGCGAGGTGATTGTCGTAGGTCTCCTCCTCGGTCTCGTCCTCGAACGAGACGGAATTGTTCTCGTGGAGATGGTTCATCGCGGTCGCCACCCGGGTCCTCTCCTCCAGCAGGATATCCCGGTAGCGATCCGTGTCCATCGTTGAGCCGCCCCTCGCCACCGTCTGAGTATAACGGCGTGGTTTGCGGGGGCTTCAGGCAGCTTGACCCGAGGCCTGGCGCGCTTCCGTGTCCCCTTCGAGGCGGTCGAGAGCGCTCACCAGGAAGGCCCGGTAGTCGGCGCGAACGTCCACTTCCAGAGTGCGTAAGCGGCGGATCTCGCCGTGGATCCGCTCGCGCTCGTTCTCGGCGCCGGAGACGATGTCGCGCGCCGTGGCGCGGGCCTCCGAGATGATCACGTCCGCTTCCCGGCGAGCCTGCGTGCGCACGTCGTCGGCCATCCGCTCGGCCGAGAGGAGGGTGTTCCGCAGCGTGCCCTCGATCTCTTTCTGACGAGAGAGCTCGCTCTCGAGCTCCTCCATCTTGTCTCGAAGGTCGGCGCGCTCGCGCCAGACCTGCTCGAAGCTCGCGACGATGTCACTGAGGAGGTCGTCGGTGACCCGGCGGTCGTAGCCGAACGGCCGCCGGCCGAGCTTCACGTGCCGGATTTCGACAGGGGTGAGCGACATCGTGATCCAGCCCTTCGCCGTACGGGCGGGATCTCCTTCAGTGCAAGGACTCGAGCAGGCCCTGAACGAGGGCGTTGACGGCGTAGAGGACGATGATGGCGACGATCGGCGAGAGGTCAAGGCCCAGGCCGCCCAACGAGAGCTGCGGGATGAAGCGTCTGAACAGGCGCAGATAGGGGTCGACGACGTCATACAGGAACCGCTGGACACGGTTCAACCAGACGTTGTACGGGAGCGGAATCCAGGACGTGAGGATGTACGCGAAGATGCAGAGCAGGTAGACCAGGAAGAGGACGTAGACGAATCCCTGGATGGTGTCGATGGCATCGGCGAGCGGCATCCTGGGAAACCTAACGCCTCCCCCGGTCGAGATCGCGGCGAAGCCGAAGATTTCGGCCGGTTAAGAAATCGCGGCGTAGCCGAAGATTTCGGCCGATTAACTTTGGTTGTAGAAGCCGCGGTCGATCAGGCGGGCTCGCTCTTCGGCCGATACCTCGACGTTGCGAGGCGTCAGGAGGAACACCTTGTCGGCGACGCGCTGCATGCTGCCGTTGAGGGCGTAGGTGAGCCCGCTCGAGAAGTCGATCAGCCGCTTGGAGAGCTCGACGTCCGTGCCCTGGAGGTTGACGATCACCGGGACCGACTCCTTGAACTTGTCCGCGATCGACTGGGCATCGTTGAAGCTCCGCGGGACGACCAGGTGGACTCGCACCGACGCGGACGCGACGGCCTCGAGCGGACGCCTTCCGGAGCCCGGTCGTAGGACGGCGGTTCTCGCAGGGGCCGAGTCCGGCTCCGACCAGTCCTCGAACTCCGGCCCCCCGCGCCTCGGGGCGAGCCGGCGAACGTTTGCGCTGTCACGGTCCGCGTACGTGCGCTCGAGATCCTCCTCGGCGGCGTACGCTTCCTCGTCCCAGTACTCGTCCTCCTCGACGATACCGAAGTAAACAAGCGCCCGGCTCCAGACGGTTCCGACTCCCATTGCGACCGCTGAATCTTAGCGACCGAACAGTACGGAACCCACCCGGACGAGCGTCGCTCCCTCCTCCGCCGCGACACCGTAGTCCTGCGACGTTCCCATGGAAAGCTCGGCCAGGCCGAGCTCGCCGGCAAGCTCCCGCAGGCGCCGAAAATAGGGGCGCGAGCGCTCCGGATCGTCGGCGAGAGGCGGCATCGTCATCAGCCCTTGGACGTCGACGCCCAGCTCACGCGCTTCGGCGAGGAACTGGGGCAACCGTGCGGGCGAGACTCCCGACTTCGTCTCTTCGCCGGCGAGGTTGACCTCGACGAGCGCCGGCACACTGAGCCGCTTCGCCGCAGAGACCGAGCTCAGCGAATGGACGAGCTCACAGAGGTTCGATACATCCTTGGCCTTGCGGGACTGGAGATGGCCGATGAAGTGCCAGTGGAAGCGTTCCCCGAAACGCTCGTGCTTGACGGCCAAGTCCTGAGCGCGGTTCTCGCCCACGACCTCGACACCGGCGTCCGCGAGGAGCTCCATCGTCTCCAGGTCCGCGTACTTCGTCGCCGCGACGACGGTGACCCCGGGACCCACCTCGGAGCGGATCCGCTCGTAGTTCCGCCGCATCTCCTCAGCGGATAGTCGCAAGGACGCCCTGCCTACCGGTCCGGCCGTGGTCGCGGCGGTGTGAGAAGAAGAGCTCAGGCTCGCAAGCGGTGCAATGCCTCGACCGCTCGACGGAGACCACTCCGGCCTCCCGCAGCGCTCGCTCGGTGGCTCCGCCCAGGTCGAGGCGGTCCTGGACGACGACGTCGTCTCCGAAGCGCTCGCGGAAAGGACCGGCAACCTCTTCGCCGACCTCGTAGCAGCAGGCTCCAATCCCCGGCCCGATCGCGGCCGTGAGGGCCCCTTCGGCGAGCGCCCCGGTTCCCGAGGCGACGATTCCCTCGAGCAACCCACGCCACCCGACGTGGAGGACGCAAAGCCCCGGCCTCCTGCTATCAGCTCGCGCGATCGCGACCGGGAAGCAGTCCGCGGTGACGAGCGCCATCGCCTGTCCCGGCCGGTCGCTCCACAGGCCGTCGCACCGGTCAAAGACGGTGCGCTCGAGAATCCCTTTCGGCTTGGCCTCCGTCACGGCGCTCCCGTGCACCTGCCAGGCCATCGTCGCGGTCTCGGCGTCCACGCCAACGGCTTCGCAGAGCCGACGCCGGTTCTCGACGACTCGGTCCGGATCGTCTTCGGTGAGGATCCCGAGGTTGAGCGACTCGAAGGCGCCTTCGCTCACTCCGCCCAGCCGCGTTGTGAACACGACCCGGTAGGGCTCGGGAGCCCCCTCCCACTCGAGCAGCCTCACGAGGCGAGCACGAGCACGTCCATCACACGCGTCACGTGGATGATCAGGTCGGTGAGCACGCGCGTGAACTGTTCCTGGAAGAGGAAAAAGGCTCCGAAGACGACCAGCATCCCGTACTGGTCGAGCCGGATCCAGCGAACGTAGGTGGCGTCGTCCATCACCACGCCCAGGATCCGGGAGCCGTCCAGAGGCGGGACCGGAACGAGGTTGAAGATGCCGAGGACCAGGTTGACGATGTAGGCCTTCTCCAAGACCTCCGCCCACTGGCCGCTCAGCTCCACATGGCGGACGACCCCCCAGCACACGAGAGCGAGGAGGAAGTTCATCAGCGGGCCAGCGGCGGCCACGATCGCCATCCCCTCCTTCGCGCGGCGGAAGTAGCGCGGATCGACGGGTACCGGGCGTGCCCAGCCGAACGGCAGGTTGGCGATCAGCGCCGTGAGGACGAACATCAGCGTCCCCAGCGGGTCGAGGTGGACGATCGGGTTCAGAGTCAGGCGGCCCTGTGACTTCGCCGTCGGATCGCCGAGCCTCCAAGCAACCCAGGCGTGGGCGAGCTCGTGCAGCGTCAGGCTGACGAGGACGATCGGGAGCAGGAGGACGAACGTGCGGAGATCCATCAGGCGCTGAGCAACTCCTTCGCAGCCTCGATCTCGGCCGCGCGTCCGTCGAGCTCGCCGTTCAGCTTGCGCCTGCGTAGCTCCTCGAGCACTGCCCCGACCTGCGGAGATTCGCCGAGCCCGAGCTCGGCCAGGTCGCCGCCGGAGATCTCGAGCGTCACGCCCCGGAGCTCCTCGAAGTAGCGCTCGAGTCGTTTGCGAGCGCGCCCCTTCGAGGTGGCAAGCGCGAGCAGCGCTCCGTCCGGATCGTGCGGGGCGACGCGCTGCCAGAGGGCCGCGGGCTCCTTGGTCGCTCCGACGAGATCTCGCAGCCGGGGGGCGACGGCGACGGCATCGGCGATCCGCTCGGCGTCGCGGCGGCGCAGCTTGAGACGGTCGGCCCAGTCGAGTACCTCCGTCGAGCCAAGGCGCCGTGCGAGCACAACCAGCCGCAGACGCCAGGCAGGTGCCTCGGGCGCGTAGACCTCGCGGAGGGAATCGATCGCCTCGATCAGGCTCACAGCCTCTTCATCGGCAGCCAGATGGGGATGGATAGCGCGGTCGATGCCGAGTACCGCCATGCGACGAACGGAGTCCCCGACGCGTTCCTCGGAGAGGAGGGCCTGGAGCTCGTCCCGCACCCGTGCCGAGGAGAGCTCGCCGACGAGATCCATCTCGACACACGCCTTGGCCAGGCCGAAGGTGTGGGCGTCCATACGGAAGCCGTACCGAGTCTCGTAGCGGACGGCGCGGAAGATCCGCGTCGGATCGTCGATGAACGAAAGGTTGTGCAAGACCCGGACGACTCCCCCCGCGAGGTCGCGGTGGCCCCCGAAGTAGTCCACCAGCCGGCCGAAGTCGGCCCCTTTCAGCGACACGGCCATGGCATTGATCGTGAAGTCGCGGCGGTAGAGGTCCTGGCGGATGGAAGCCTGCTCGACCGTCGGCAGAGCGCCCGGATGGTTATAGAACTCCGTGCGGGCGGTTGCCACGTCGACGCGGCTCCCGTTCCCGTAGAGCACGATCGCAGTCCCGAACTTCTCGTGCGGGACGACCCGACCGCCGAGCTCGCGGGCAAGGGCCTCCCCGAGCGCGATGCCGTCCCCCTCGACGGCGATGTCGACGTCGAAGTTCGGCTCGCCCATGAGCACGTCGCGCACGGCGCCGCCTACCAGATAGACACCCTCGAACGGCTCGCTGACGGCCTGCACTGCCTCGAACACCTCCTGGAGGCTCTCGATTGCGAGCAGCCGCTCGCCCAGGTCAGGCCCGCCAGGCTCCTCCTCGGCGACCAGGGGCTCCTCGAGCTCCCGCAGAAGGTCGCTGCGCGTCACGACGCCGACGATCTCCTCTCCGCGTACGACCGGCACCCGGCCGCCCTCAGATGCGGCAACCAGGCGCATGACCTCCGGGAGCGGCGTCTCTTCCGAGCACGTGACGACGTCCGAGCTCATCACGCTCTTCACCGGGGCGTGCGAGAGGCCGTGCCCGATGGCCTTGTCGAGGTCTTCCCGGGTGACCATGCCGACCAGGCGTCTCGGCTCCCCCACCTGTATGCCGCTCTGGCGATGCTGCTGACAGAGGATCATCGCGTGAGAGACTGTGTCGTCCGGGGAGACGAAGCGCGGTGGACGCGACATCATCTCTCCGGCCGTGAGGCGGCGACGCACGGCGCCGGGAAGGGCTTCCAGCACTCGCCTGCGGGCGTCGTCGAGCGAGCCGCGGTGGATGGCCGAGGCCGCCTGCGCATGGCCACCGCCTCCCAGCGCCTCGGCGACGGCGGCCGCATCGATCTCCGCCACTCTCGTGCGAACGACGCAGAAGACACGGTCCTCCATCTCGACGAGACAGACGAGCGCGCGGCAGTCGGTCAGGTCGACGATCTTGTGGGCGAGATTCGAGACACCATCGACGTACTCCGGCGAGCGGATGGCGGTCACGAGGATCTCGAAGCCCGCCACCTTGTGCGTCTCCGCCGCGGCCAGCAGCGCGTCCAGAAGCCGGCGCTCGGCCTCGCTCAAAGGAGCATGGAGGTATTGCGCGACCATGTCCTGGCTCGCGCCGTGTCGCAGGCACCACGCCAGCGCTTCCGCGTCGCGAAGCGAGACTCCCGCATAGCTCAGCGACCCCGTGTCCTCGTGGATACCGAGCGCGAAGACGGTGGCCTCGAGCGGTGTGACGTCGAGTTCTCGCTCGGCGAGGATCGAGACCATCGTGGTCGTCAGGGCGCCGTCGTCCGAGCGGACGACGTTCTCCGGCCGGACCCAGTCGAGCTTCTCGTCCCCGTGGTGGTCGAAGAGGACGACCTCGACCTTCGAGTCCCGCGCGACACGCTCGAAGTCGCCCAGGCGAGCGGGGTGCGACGTCTCGACGACGATGAGGCGCTCGATCGCCTCGAGGTCGACCCGTCCCGGCTCGGCGACGTCGAGCTCCTCCGCGTGCAGGCGATAGAAGTCCCGGACGTTGCGGTTCAGGGAGCCAGAGAGCGCGACGACGGCCCCCGGGTAGAGGCGTCGGGCCGCGAGCATCGCCGCGAAGGCGTCGAAGTCGGTGTTCGCGTGGGTGACGATGACATCCACGCCTCAAAGGTTAGACCGGGCTGGGCAAGCCCCCCCGGGCGGGGGATATGACGGGCGGCAATGCCGACGACTATTGGTCGGAACGCGGAAAAGCTCGATTCCCCGTGGCGGCCGGGGTCAACGTCTTGGGTCGAACACAAAACTCAACGCTGCGTGTCTTTCTTGCCGTCCTGTTGATCGGGTTGGTCACGGTCGCCCCTGCGGCGAGCGCGCCGAGCGTTCCTACGACCACGGGACCCGCTGACGGCACCGACGTCACGTTCCTCCCCGCGTTCGCCTGGGAGCGCGCAGCCGGAGCCGACCACTACGAGTTCCAGCTCGCCGCCGACACGGGCTTCAACTCCGTCGTCTACTCGGTCTCGACGAAAAACACGCGCGCGACGCCGGACAAGACGGTTCCGAACGGGACGTACTACTGGCGCGTTCGCAGCATCGACTCGGCAGGGGACGCTTCAGGCTGGAGCCCGTTCTCGACCATCGTCAAGCTTTGGGCGAGCCAACCGGTACTCAACTCACCGGCGAACGGCGCGCTCATCTCCTATCCCGCGGACCCACTCATTCTCCGCTGGGCGGCCATGCAGGGCGCCGCGAAGTATCGCGTCTATATCGCGCCCAATTCAGGTCTGACGAACCTCGTCAGCGGGTCGAACCCGTTCGAAGTCCAGGCACTGAACCTCGTCCCGAACGTCCTGCTCCCGCAGAACACCTACTACTGGGCGGTCACGCCTCTCGACGCACAGGGGAATCCGGGCGAGCAGTCTCCGATTCGGTCGTTCTCCTGGGTCTGGCCGTCGACCACCACGCCGGCACTGACCGACCTGAACGCCACCAGCGAGGTCTTCGACCCGCAGTTCTCTTGGGATCCAATCCCAGGAGCCGCCCGTTACGAGGTCGAGGTCAACTCGGACGACAACTTCGACCCGGCCTCGAAGGCCTGCTGCTCGGACAAGCCGATCTCTACGACCCTGACACCCCTCGAGGTCTTCGCCAACAACACGTACTACTGGCGCGTCCGTGCGCTCGACCGGGATGGGAATGCCGGCGTGTGGAACGAGGGTGAGCCCTTCATCAAGAGGTTCGACAACTACCCGGACCTCAGCGAGGACTCGATCAAGCGGCTCCGCATGCTCGATGCCAACGACCCGACCGGGGATCTCACCGGCGTTGTCCCGTACGCCACAGACGACCCGATCGTGACGTGGGATCCGGTTCCCGGAGCGGCGAGCTACGAAGTCGAGGTCGTCCCGTTCGAAGCCCCCAACGTGGGCGATCCCATTCAATGCAACTGGGGCGCCTCGACCTTCAGGAAGTGGAACGTGAAGACAGCCTCGACGTCGTGGACCCCCCTGGGCAGCGGCTCCACCGCCTCGGCTCCGTTCCCGACCAACGGGTTGTTGGTGTCCAAGGACTTCAGGGGCCTCGTGGCGGGCGAGTCCTACTGCGTCAGGGTGCGCGCCCGCAGCGGCCGCGTGACGCTGACCACGGCCATCTGGGGCGACCACACGTACATCGGCAACGGCAGCGACGAGCCGTCCTTCAATTTCACCGACTTCCCGGTCGGCGCTCCCTGCTCGGCCTGCAACGTTGGCTACCTCGGCGCGGACGACTATTCGCTTCCGGTCCGCGGCGAGACGGTCGGCGCCAATCCCCTCTTCACCTGGAAGCCGATCGCGGGCAAGCAGTCCTACTGGGTGATCGTCGCCAAGGACCCCTCGTTCACCACGATCGTCGACTACGCGTTCACGCAGACCCCCGCCTACGCCGTCCGTACGGGTAGCGCGGCGCGGACGTACGCGGACGAGGAGACCTCGTACTACTGGGTGGTGCTGCCGGCAAGCGGAACGAACGGAAGCGGCGCCCCCGGCAACCCAGCCAATGGGGCCTACGCCGACTTCGAGAAGCAGACCACGCCCCCCGCCCAGCTCGCCCCTCTCGACGGCGCGGTCTTCACGGGACAGCCCACATTCGAGTGGACGTCGGTCTTCGGAGCCCGCCGCTATCACCTGCAGGTCGACGACGAGTTGAGCTTCAGCTCACCCATCGACAACATCGTGACGTCCTCGACGGCCTACACCTCGCTGAAGAGCTACAACTCGGCCCAGACTTTCTACTGGCGCGTCGCTCCCGAGGACGAGAACAACACCGGGCTGACGTGGACGGACCCGAACACGTTCCAGGTCGACCTACCGACGCCCGTCATGAACACAGCCGATCTCGGGACGGGCGACTTCCTCCCGGTCGTGCAGTGGCAACCCGTCGGCGGCGCGGTCGAGTACGAGCTTCAGGTGCAGGAGGCGGACGGCGACCACAAGGAGTACGCCGGCTTCCCCTCGACCGCAGCCTCCTGGGAGAAGATGTCCGGCGTCGGGATCCTCACGCTCAAGATCCGGGCGCTTTTCCCGACGTCGAGCACGCTCACCCGTGTCGCGGGCCCCTGGTCGGACCCCACGATCTTCACGCACACGATTCGAGAGCCCGCCAATCCGGCCTCCGAAGCCGGCCAGAACCGGCTCGTACTCAGCTGGGATGCGAAGACCGGCACGAAGCAATACAAGGTGCAGGTCTCGTCGCGAGAGGACTTTGCCCCGTTCATCGAGAGCAAGTTGACCGACAACCCCACCTTTGCTCCGACGCTGAACTCGGGCTCCTACGCGAGCGGCGGCCACTTCTTCTGGCGCGTGGCGGCCGTCGACTCCGACGGGAACGTCGGCGACTGGGTCACCCGGACGTTCGATCTTCCAGCGCTGACCACCGTCGCGCCTGCGCTCAAGCAGTTCAAGCTCTCCTCCACCGGGAGGCTGGTCAAGAATCGCAGCCGGGCGGTAACCGTCACGGTCAAGAACCTCAGCAACCTCATCCCCGTGTTCGGCGCCAGCGTCCGCGCCTCCGGCCAGGGCGTCCTGGTCACGAAATACACCAACTCGAACGGCGTAGCGAGCTTCACGTTGAGGCCGACGAGGCTCGGTCTCGTCACCTTCCGCGTCTCGAAGAGCGGCTACGCGACGAAGACCTTCACGAAGCGCGTCTACGCCCCGTAGCCAGCGCGACTGGCCGGCGGCGGCTTGAGTCGCGCGAAGCCCGGCTAGGTGTGGGCCACGACTTCGATCTCGACGAGTGCTCCCGACGGGAGGCCCGCGATCTGCACCGTCGCTCGCGCAGGGAATTCCGGGCCTACAAAACTCGCGTAGACGTCGTTCATCGCCGGGAAGTCGCCGAAGTCGACGAGGAAGATGGACGCCTTGAGGACGTTCGCCAGGCTCGAGCCGGCTGCTTCCAGGACGGCGGAGATGTTCTTCATCACCTGCTCGGTCTGCGCCTCGATCCCGCCCCCGACGACCTGATTCGTCTCGGGATCGATCCCGACCTGGCCCGCGACGAAGACGAGGCCGCCGTGCACGATGCCCTGGGAGTAAGGCGCACCCTGAAAGGGAGCCGGCGCTCTCTCGGTGTGAACCACCCGCTTGCTCATCCGGAATCCACGCGTTCGATGCTCGCGCCGAGCGCCCGCAGCCGCTCGTCGATCCGCTCGTAGCCTCGGTCGATCTGGCCGGCGTTCCCGATCCTCGACGTCCCCTCCGCGCAGAGGCTCGCAATCAACATCGCCATGCCCGCGCGGATGTCCGGGCTCTCGAGCCGTTCCCCGTACAGCCGACTCGGACCGCTTACGACGGCGCGATGCGGATCGCAGAGGATGATCCGGGCCCCCATCCCGACCAGCTTGTCCACGAAGAAGAGGCGGTTCTCGAACATCTTCTCGAAGATCAGGACCGTCCCGTGCGCCTGGGTCGCGACCGCGAGCGCAATGGACGTGAGATCCGCCGGGAACGCAGGCCACGGGCCGTCCTCGATCTTGGGAATCTGGGAGCCGATGTCGTCCTTGACCACCAGCTCCTGCCCTCCCGGGACGCGAACGGAGTGCTCGCTCAGCTCCCAGCTGACGCCGAGCCGGTCGAAGCCGGGCCAGATCGCCGACATGTGGTCGGGGACGACGTCCTCGATGAGAATGTCGCCGTCCGTCACGGCCGCGAGCCCGATGAAGCTCGCGACCTCGATGTGATCCGGACAGATGCGCCACTCCCCTCCGCGAAGTCGGTCGACACCGCGGACGCGGAGGACGTTCGAGCCGATCCCCTCGATCTCGGCGCCGAGCGAGACGAGGAAGCGGCACAGATCTTGCACGTGCGGCTCGCTCGCGGCGTTGGCGATCACGGTTTCGCCCTCGGCGAGCACGGCCGCCATGAGGACATTCTCCGTGCCGGTCACGGAGGCTTCGTCGAGGAAGATGTACGCGCCGCGCAGGCGTTCCGCGCGCATCGTGTAACGACGATTCGCGTGGATGTCCGCGCCGAGCTGGGAGAGCGCATGAATGTGGGTGTCGAGTCGCCGGCGCCCGATGACATCCCCTCCCGGAGGAGGCACGATCGCTTCGCCTTCGCGGGCGAGCAGTGGCCCGGCGAGGAGGATGGACGCGCGGATCCGGCTACAGAGCTCCTCATCGAGCTCGCGCTTCGACAATCCACTCGCGTGGAGGCGAACCTCCCCCGAGCCGACATGCTCGACCTCCACGCCGAGGTCGGCAACGAGCGCGAGCATCGTCTCCACGTCCCTGATCGTCGGGACGTTCGAGAGCAGAACTGGCTCTTCCGTGAGCAGGCATGCCGCCACGATCGGCAAGGCCGCGTTCTTGTTGCCGGCGGCGCGGATCGTGCCGTTCAGAGGCCGGCCGCCTTCGATGACGAAGGCTTCCACCAGGGCGTCGGTGACGAGAGTTTCAGGCATCAAGATAGACCCGGCCTCGGACAGTAGTACGAAAGGCGGAGGGTATGCTAGTCAGCCCGATGGACGTGACTCGCGAGCAGGCGTGGGAGACGCTCACGCGCTACACGCAGAGCGAGGCGCTCCGCCGTCACGCGCTCGCCGTGGAGGCGGCGGTCGGCTGGTACGCGCAGGTGTTCGGCGGGAACGAGGAGCTCTGGCGAGCTACCGCCCTCCTCCACGACTTCGACTACGAGATCCATCCCACGCTCGACAAGCACCCTCAGGACGGCGCTCCGATCCTGCGCGAGGAGGGCTACCCCGAGGAGCTGATCGAGTCCGTCCTCTCCCACGCCGAGCACCTCGAGCTGCCCCGTGACACGGAGCTCAAGAAGACGCTCTTCGCCTGCGACGAGCTCGCGGGATTCATTCACGCCTGCGGACTCGTCCGGCCTGACGGGATCGAGACGCTGGAGCCGAAGTCGGTCCGCAAGAAGCTCAAGCAACCCTCGTTCGCCGCCGGCGTGCACCGGGACGAGGTCTACCGCGGCGCCGAGGAGCTCGGGGTCGCACTCGACGACCACATCCGGAACGTCGTCACAGCGATGCGGCCGATCGCCGGCGAGCTCGGGCTGCGGACGGCCTAGTCGAGCGCCGCGACGAGCCTGTGGAGGTCCTCGTCGCTCGTCCAGAAGCCGCACGAGGCCCGGACCCAGCCGAGGCCGGGGAGGTCGCGGACGATCACACCCGCCTCGGCGAGCCGGAGGACGACATCCGTCGACTCGCCTTCGGCTTTCCAGGTCACGATCGTGGACTGGCCGGGCTCCGTGATCACGTCATAGCGCTCGGCCAGAAGGCTCGTGAGCTTCTGAGCCTGACCGCGTGCGTGGTCGAAACGCTCGCTGCCCGCCTCCTCGGCGAACGCCAGCGACTCGAGCAGCCCGATGCCCGACGCGGCGGGGATCCAACCAGGGTCGAACCGAGCGGCTCCCTCGCGCACCTTGTAGGTGTACCCCTCCTCGAAATCCCAGGAGCCGTAGGAGGGCATCGCGAGGCGCATCTCGGCCACCCGATCCGGTCTTACGTAGAGAGCGCCTGTCACATCGGGGCCGAGGAGCCACTTCTGCGCGGACACGGTGTAGAAATCGCAGGAGAGACCGTGCACGTCGACAGGCATCGCGCCGGCCGCCTGCGCGCCGTCGACCAGCAAGGGAATCCCGCGCCCCGTTAGCTCGTCCACCGGAAACACGGCGCCGGTCAGCCACGAGACGTGGGAAAGAGCTATGAGCCGCGTCCGGTCGCTGATCGCGGCGTCCAGCGCGCCGAGAGTTTCCGCGGCCGGCAGATCCCGCAACTCGACCATGCGGAGATCCGCGCCCGAGGCCTTGAGTCCACCAAAGAGGCCCGGGTGTTCCGAATCCGTGGTCACGACCTCGTCGCCTTCGCCGATGCCGAGGCCGTTGAGGACGACATTGCAGCCCTCCGTGGTCGAGTTGGTGAGCGCAACCTCTTCGGGCCGGGCCCCGATGACGCGTGCCAATGCACCTCGCAGCTCGTCGCGGCGCGCGAGCATCGCCTCGAAATAGAGGCGGCTCGACCGCCCCTCTTCGAGATCCCGAGCGAGCGAGGCCACCATCGCCGCCACTGTCCGGCGTGGCAGGGGACCATTGGTTCCCGCGTTCAGGTAGGCGAAGCGTTCCAGAACGGGAAGCTCGGCTCGGATCGCGCTCAGCTCCACGCGATCACCGCCTCAACCGGCGCATGGTCGGAAAGAAGGTGGCCGTTCACCCGCCGACGTTCCCTCGGCCATCGGTCCGGGCCGCGCTCGAGCTGGAGACCCCGAACGAGGATCTGGTCGATTCCGGCGATCGGAGGCGAGAAGTCCGGGACCGTGAACCGGGGCACGTTGAAGTCCCCGCAGAGCACCACGCGCTCCGCCCCGCGCAAGAACTCCGCGGCGAGCCCCACCTCGACCTTCGCGCGGTCGGGGTTGTTCGTGGCGTGCAGGTTGCCGACGACGAGCCTCCTGTCGTCGATCCCAACCTCGACGACCTGGCAGACGCGTCGCTGACGACCGCCCGTGATCGCCTTCCAGCGCGACACCTCGGGGTTCATCACGTAGGCGTCATGCTTCCCGACCTCGAAGTGCGGGTTGAGGAGGACGGCGTTGGCCTGGCCCGCCATGGTGAAGCGCACGCGCACCGGATCGAGATCGCTGACAATCCGGGCGACGGGCCCGAGGAAGTTCGGAACCGTGACCGCCCAGACAGCCTGCATCCCGCTCCAGCGCTCGAGCCGTCCAAGCGACCAGAGCGGCACCTCCTGTAGGGCGACGATGTCGGGCGCATCCAGGCTGACCAGGCGCGCCATCCGCTCCAGGTACGTCCCCCCGGTCTTCGGATACGTGCGTCCGTGATAGAGGTTCCATGTGCGGACGAGCAGGCCCACAGCGCGGGCAGCATAGGAACGTGGCCAGGCGCTTCGTCGATCTCGTCCACCGGCAGCTCGATCTCTTCGCAGCCGAGCAGGCGGGCCTGATCGCGGACGTCGAGGCGGCGCTCGGGGCCTACGACCATGCACCACGCGGCGAGGCTGAAGAGCGCTACGGCGATTTCCTCGACCTCGTCGAGACGGGCACCGACGAGCTGATCGACCTGCGCGAGCACTACGCGGCCTCGCTCGACGACGAAGCTGCCGAGGAGTACCGGGATGTCTTCAACGATGTCGTCCGCGAGCGCCTGCCTCGCTTCGGCCTCGAGCTTTAGTAAGTCCCCGCACTAGCGCTTGACGCGGAAAAAGCCCTGAGGCGCGAGCCCGGCGACAGCTCCGGTGACGGGGTCGCAGGTGAGGCCACGATCCTCGCGACCCTCCTTCCGACGGACCGCCGCGCGAACGACGAGGCCGCCGAGGAACCGGGCCGGCTCGGGAGGGAAGCGGGAGGGGACGCCGCGGTTCAAGCCCGCTCCCGACCATTCGTCGGCGAGCCCGAGGGCGCTCGAGGCCAGGATCTTGGCGAAAGTGAGCGACGGCGCCACGCCGTTCCCGGAGTAACCGGTCCCGTAGACGATCGGGACATGGCCCGGCAGGCGCCCGGCGAAGGGAAGTCCGTCAGTCGTCCGGTCGATCGGCCCTCCCCAGGCGTTGGTCACCGGCACGCCCTCCGCGGTCGGCACCAGGCGGACGAGGTCCGCCTTCAGATCCTCGGTCTGGCCGCCGCTGTAGTCGAAGTTCGAGTTCACGCGGCCGCCGAAGGCGAGCCGGCCGCCGCCGCGGCCGAAGGCGACGCGACCATCTTTGGTCGTCCGGTAGTAGTGCACCATCAGGCGGCTGTTCGAGATCGCCTCGCCCCCGGTCCAGCCGCTCTCGGCGAGCCGCTCCGGCATCGGCGCCGTCGCCACCATGTCGCTTGCGACCGCGACGAGGGCGCGGGAAAGCTCGGGGATCTTGATCGCCCAGGCGTTTAGCGCGAGAACGATGGCCCCGGCGCGGACCGACCCGGAAGGCGTCCGCACGGACCCGGCCCCCCGGTCGAGGTCAACCATCGCCGTGCGCTCGTGAATCCGCACTCCACGCTCGAGAGCAACGCGCCGGAGACCGCGCGCGAGAAAGGCCGGCTGGACGGTGGCCGCGCCCTTCTCGTAGGCGGCGCCCAGGTGCATGGGCGAGCCGGCACGAGCCTGAACATCCTCCGCGCTCAGGAGCTCGAACGGATGCTCGCCGTACGCCTCCGCGGCTGCGACTGCTCCCTCCCAGGAGCCGACCTGCGCAGGAGAGGTCGCCGTCCAGAGCCAGCCGCCCTGGTGGAAGTGCGCGTCCACGCCCTCGCGCTCGCAGAACTCTCCGATCTCCTCGACCGCCGCCTCGGAGGCCTTCACGAGCCGGAGGGCCTCCTCGTCCCCCACTCGCTTCCGGAGAGTCTCGATCTTGGGCCACCACGAGAGCGCAAAGCCACCGTTTCGCCCGGACGGCCCGCCCCCGCAGATATCGGCTTCGAGCAAGACGACGGAGGCATCCGGCTGGAGCTCCTTGACGCGCAGCGCCGTCCAGAGGCCCGTGTAGCCCCCGCCGACGACGCAGACATCGGCCTCGATGTTCTCGCCGAGCTCGGGAGTCTCGGCCGCCTCCTCGCCTAGAAGCGCCTCCTGGAGCCAGAGGGAGCGAGCCGCGGCCACTCGCCCTACCCTAACGAGCGTTCAGCGGATGCCGCTGTCGAACGCGAGGGTCACGTTCGTGAACCCGTGTTCTCGAACGGTCACCTCGACGGGTTTGAGCAGCGGCAGGGCTTCGGCTTCCACTTCCGACTGGAGTACGTAAGCGCCCGGTGCGAGTCGCACCTCGAAACGTCCTTCCGCGTCTGTCTCGACGGTCGCAACGACGTTGTCATCCTTTCGCACTGCGAAAGAGCCTTCGTATGAGGGCTCGGCGACGGTACACGGCTCGACCGGGCAGGCGGGTGAGAGCACCGCACGCCCGCGGATGCCCGAGTCCGAAGACGCGCCTGAGCTCCCGCCGCAGGCCGAGAGAACCGTGACGGCGGCAAGGAGGCAAACGAGCTTCATGCCGGTGAGACTGGCCGCGGCGCCGGATGGTTCCCTAGAGCTCGTGTCAGAATGCGGCCTCGTCGCCGGGGTGCGATAGGCGGTGCGAGGCGCGGACGCAGGGAGCGCTCGTAACGTCATTGATCGACGCGTTAGCGTGCGACCGAGGACAACGCATCGCGCCGATCTAACGCGGCCCGGCGGCTCAGGTCCTCATTTTGAGACGGGCTCTTAGCGGCCGCCGAAGTGGTGCGGTCCCGGCATCGCCGCGACGACCTCGGCCTCGTTGGCCGCTTGCCGAGCGAGCGGCCCGAGGGTCGTGAACTCCTCCACGACGACGTTCCTGTTGCGCTCGTAGCGCTCGAAGCGGCCGCGAGCGAGCAGGAGCGGCTCCCCCCGGACGAGCGCCCGGTGGCGCTCGTACACGGCCGGCGGAACGACGAGGTTCACCTGGGCGTGCTCGTCCTCGAGAAGCATGAAGACGACGCCGTTCGCAGTCGCGGGGCGCTGGCGCGCAACGACGAGGCCGGCAATGGTCACCGGGCTCCTGTTCTCCAGATGCTCGAGGTCGAGGCTCGTCAGGACCTGGGCGGGGAGATGGGGCCGCAGGAGCTCGAGCGGATGCACACCCACGGAGAGGCTGGTCGTACGATAGTCGGCCAGCATCCGCTCCCACGGAGTCTGTTCGGGGAGGTCGGGGATCTCCGAGGTGGGCTCGAGCGGGAGGGCCAGCTGCCTCTCCGCGCCGCCGGCTCCCACGCTCGCCGAACGTGGAGCCAACCCGAGCCGCCAGAGGAGCTGTCGCCGTGGCCATCCAAACGAATCGCATGCTCCCGACGCGACCAGAGCTTCCAGCGCCGGCCGGTCGAGCGGTGCACGCTGGGCCAGCTCGATCACGCTGCGGAAGGAGCCCGCGCGCTCGCGCTCCTCGACGAAGTCCTTTGCAGGCCCCTCGCCGACGCCCTTGACGTAACCCAGCCCGACGCGGACGCCGTCGCCTTCGATCTGGCACTTGTCGGAACTCGTGTTCACGTCCGGAGGCAGCACCTCGACTCCGCGGCGCTGTGAGTCACGAATGAGGCTGGCGGGCGGGTAGAAGCCCATCGGCTGGGCGTTCAGGAGGGCGCAGAGAAACTCGGCAGGATAGTGGTGGCGCAGCCAGGCCGACTGGTAGGCGAGCAGCGCGAAAGCGGCCGCATGCGACTTGGGGAAGCCGAACGAGGCGAAGCCGTTGATCTTCGTGAAGACGAGCTCGGCGGTCGCCCGGTCGACGCCGTTGCTCGCAGCGCCTTCGTAGAAGCGCTCGCGATAGGCCTCGATGGCGTCGTGGCTCCGCTTGCGGCTCATCGCCCGTCGCAGGCCCTCTGCCTCCCCCACGCTGAAGCCGGCGAGCGCCATGGCGACGTCGAGCACCTGCTCCTGGAAGATGATCGCGCCGAGGGTGTCCTCGAGGCACTCGGCGAGGAGCGGGTGGTCGTAAGGGACTGCGTAGTCCGGGTCCTCCCGCTTGCGCTGCCGGCGCTCGACGTACGGATGCACCGCCTTCCCCTGGATCGGCCCCGGGCGCACGAGCGCGACCTGGACCGTGAGGTCGTCGAGGTTCTCCGGCCGGGTGCGGAGGAGGCTCTGCATCTGGGCACGGCTCTCGATCTGGAAGAGACCGACGGTGTCCGCCCCCTGGATCTCCCTGTAGACCGCCTGGTCGTCGAGCGGGATACGCGAGAGGTCGATCGTCTCGCCGCGCAGGCGGACGATCTGGTCGACGCATTCCTCGACCGCCGAGAGCATGCCCAGGCCGAGGAGATCGATCTTGAGGAAGCCGGCATCGGCGCAGGAGTCCTTGTCCCACTGGCAGTTACGCCGCCCTTCCATGGCCGCAGGCTCGACGGGGACGATCTCGACGAGCGGTCGGGTGGAGATGACCATGCCGCCCGGATGCTGGGAGAGGTGGCGCGGGAGGCCCCCGATCTCTGCTGCAAGCTCGCCGAGCGCCCGCCAGCGCGGCGAGCGGAGCTTGGCTGCCGCCCCGGGCAGGTGCTCGATTTCCTCGGCGACGCGGCGAGGACTGCCCTCGGTCAGGCGCGCGAGCCGCTCCAGCTCGGCCGGCGGGAGCCCGAGCGCCTTCCCCACGTCACGAATGGCCCCGCGCGAGCGGTACGTGGAGAAGCTCGCCACGAGAGCCGTGTGCTCGGGGCCGTATTTCTCGATCACGGCGACGATCAGCTTCTCGCGGATGTCACGGGGAAAATCGAGGTCGATGTCCGGCACCGCCACCAGCTCACGATTGAGGAAGCGCCCGAGGGCGAGGCCCGCCGAGACCGGATCGACGTGTGAGAGGCCGGTGAGGAAGCAGACGATCGAGCCGACCGAGCTTCCCCGCCCTCTTCCGGGGGGAAGCAGATGGCGCGGGGAGCCGGGCCCTCTCACCTCGAAGGAGACCTCGCGGGCGAGCTCGAGCACCTCCCAGTGGAGAAGGAAGAAGCCCGAGAGGCCTAGCTCGGCGATCAACGCCAGCTCCTCCCGCAACCGGGCTTCCGCTTGGGTGCGCAGGGAAGCAGGCGCATTCCTGTAGCGGTCCCGAAAAGCTTGCTCGCAGACCCGCGCGAGCTGGACGTCCGCGGGATCGAGGCCGTCTGAGAAGTCCGGATAGCGGTAGCCGAGCTCCTGGGTGAGATCGAACTGCAGACGCTCGGCGAGCCCGGCGGTCGCCAGGACTGCGCCGGGGTCGTCGGGGAAGCGGGCGGCGGCCTCCGTTGGGGATAGGAGGGCTCGCTCTTCGTTCCCATGCCGTTCCGCCTCGCAGGCCTCCAGCGGAACCTTGTGCTTCACGGCCACGAGCACGTCCTGCAGGTGGACGCGACGCGGATGGTGCGCGTGCGGGTCACCGGTCGCGATCGTGCGGAGGCCGAGCTCCCGGGCGAGGTCGCGGAGAGCGGCGTTACGGCGGGCGTCGCCGCGGGAGTACGGGCGCTGCAGCTCGACGAAGAAGCGGTCGCGGCCGAAGGCGCGTGCGAGGCGCGCGGCCGCGTTCGGATTCCGGACGGCAAGACCGTGGCGAGCACAGCCGGATAGACAGACGAGGCCCTCGTTCTGCTCCGCGAGCAGGGTCGGGTCAAGGCGCGGGTTCAGGCGCTCATGCGCGTGTGCGGCCGTGAGCAGGCGACAGAGGTTCGCATAGCCTCGCGGCGACTCCACGAGGAGCGTGACGTGGGAGCCGTCGGCGAGCGTCGTCTCCGCGCCCGTGATCGGCTTGACGCCGACAGCCTTGGCGGCGTGGGCGAACTCGAGCGAGCCGTAGACGCCGTCGTGGTCGGTGAGCGCGAGCGCGGAATAGCCGAGCTCGGCCGCGCGCACGGCCAGCTCCTCGGGAAGCGAGGCGCCGTCGAGGAAGGAGTAGGCGGAGTGGGCGTGGAGCTCGATGTAGCTCATGCGTTACGTTCCGCGTGCCACCCGCGCGACTTCCAGCGATACGCTGATAGCGGGTGGTGGTACGGGGTGGCCCCACTAAATTGGAGGTTGAAACCGTGGACGCGCAGGCCCGCTTCGACGAGATCGTCGACGACGTACTGGCGAAGAACGGAGACCTCGAGAAGACGCAGATGATGGGGATGCCGTCCGTGAAGCGGAACGGCAAGCTCGTCGTCGGCTTCTGGAAGGACACGATGGTCTTCAAGCTTCCGGATGCCGCTCGACGAGAGCAGGCGCTCGCCCTCGACGGAGCGGCCCTGTTCGACCCCGGCGGACGCGGACGGCCGTTCAAGGAGTGGGTCGCCGTCCCGCACAGACACGCCGACCGCTGGCCCGCCTTGGCCGACCAGGCCCTCGAATAAGTGGCCACGACCGCCAGTCCCGACCACTAGGCCTTCTGCTTGAACCACCTCTCCCGCTCTTCGTCATAGAAGACCGCGACGTTCTCGCCCGTCTCGAGGACGAGGTCGAAGTACCGCCGCCGTACCGGCTCGTCCGTCCACCAGCGGTCGGCCACGCGCCATTCTTCGCGCAGGGACGAGACCACCACCCCACCGACCGCCGCCGGCGCTCCCTCGAGCGCCTCGACGTCGACCGGGCGGGGCTCGTTCAGTCGTCGCGCGGCACGAGAATCGCCCTGGTCTCGGGAATGCGCGACCACGGCGCAACCTCCACGACGGTGCAGACAGCGTCGATCCCGACAGCCGCACGCACTTGCCGCAGCCCTTCGCGGAGACGGCCTCGGAGTCGACTGCCGCGCGGGCGGACGAGCTCGGCCTGAGTCCCTACGGACTCCGTCAGCTCCCCCAGCTCGAGGCGAAGCTCGACCGCCGGCGCGGGCAGTTCTGAAAGTTTCGGCGCGAGCGCCTGCCGGAGCCGTGCTCGCTCGGCGGTCGGCTCGCGCAGGGTCACCGCCCGCCGCCAGGAGCCCCCGCCCACGAGCCTCGCGGAGACCGTCACACGCCGGGGCATCCGGCCGCCGCGCTCGTCGCGGGCGAGGAGGCGATCGAGGAGCGCCGACAGCGCCCGCGCGAGCGTGAGCTCGTTCGCTACCGGCTCGGGGAACTCGAGCGCCTCGGCGATCTCCGCAGGAGGCCTCCGGGCCGTGATCCGTGCGTCGCCTTCCCCGTTGGCGAGCCGCCAGGCCTCCCCTCCCTCCGCCCCCAGACGATCGGCGACCGCTGCCCGGGGAAGGCGGGCGAGGTCTCCGAGCCGTTTGACCCCCAGCTCGGACAGCTCCTCACGGCGCTCGGGACCAAGCGGGAGAAGATGGAGCGGCAGCGGCGCGAGAAAGAGCCCCGTCTCCTCGTCGTCGATGACGAGAGCACGCCCAGCAGGAGCGACGCTCGCGGCCGCAAGCGCGGCGAAACGCCGCTCAGCTACTCCTACCCGCGGCTCCCAAACGGACCCGACGGCGTCGAGCGCCCGCTGCACAGCAGCCTGCACTCCACCCGCGAGCCGTTCGATTCCACGAGTCTCGAAATAGACGCAGCCCGGCTCGGCGGGCTCCACCGCCAGACCGGCCTCTTCGAGCCGGCGCAGGATTCGCTCCCACTCCGCCTCGACGCCGGCCGGATCCTGCTCGACCAGGTGGAGATCAGGGCAGGTAGCGAGCGCCTCGGAGAGCCGCATTCCCGGGCGCACCCCCGCCCCCTCGGCTGCGCGTGTGCACGGACCGACGAGCGGCCGCTCTCCAGGCGTGGCCGCCAGGGCGACAGGTGCTTTGCGAAGCTCAGGCCGATCCCGGAGGGCGGCCCGCAGTGCGAAAGCTGGAATGTTCAGGCATGCGATCATGGGAACGTATGTTCTACACGAACACACGTTCTCCTGTCAAGAAGGAAGGAACAGCAAGCCAAGGAACGACGAAATGGGTCTGAAACGCGGCCTAGGAAAGATGGGTGTAAATCCAAAAGGCGGCGTACGCCATCCCACCGAAGCCAATCATCGTTCCGAGGATGGCGAGGACGAGGCCAAGGCGAAACATGGTCTATGCCTTGAACGGAACCCGGAGCCACGTGCCGGCGTCGGGCGCGTTGTCCTCCTGTCCGTTGTAGAGACTCTTCGCGCGAATCTCGATATCCACTTCGCTCGATCCGCCCGCAGGAACGAAGAAGACGTCGACCGGATGGACGAACTGCGCCGTCACGTTGTTCGGGCGCTCGACCGGAATCGGCTCGAAGGCCTGCCCTTCCCCGGTGAGATACACCGAGAGCTCGCCGCCGGAATAGACGATCTTGCCGCGGTAGTCCGGCGTGCCGTCGAGGTCGATGTCGTAGAAGATCGTGAGCCGATTCGGGCCATAGCGGTTGGGCCCGGGCCCGACGAGAACGTTCGAGCTCCAGGGCTCGTAGGTCGTGAGCGAGACCGCCAGCAGGTCGCCTTTCCGGGTGGCGTTCAGGTTGCGGATGTCGAGCTGGCCGTCGACGTCATCGGGATCGTTGCCCGCGAGCTCGGGCGCGGTCGTGGTCGTGGCGACCGTGGGCGCCGCCGCCTCGACCGTCGTCGTCGCCTCGACCGTCGTGGTGACCTCCACGGTCTCGGTTTCGCCTGAGGAACAGCCCGCCAGCACCAGCACCGCCACGAGCAGGATGCCCTTCATGCGCGAACTATCTCAGCCGCCGGGCCTCGCATCGCCACGAAGCGCGGCACCACGCTCGCGGCGTTCTCGCGAGCGCACCAGGCAAGGTCGGCTTCGATGCTCCGGTCGTGTGGGTTGACCGAAGCGCGGAAGGCGTCCTCGGCAGCCGGGAACGAGCGCGCGATCCTCACCGCCGCCTCGGCCCCATCCGTTCGTTCGCCGCCGAGCAGCTCGGCGATCCGGCCCGCGCAGTAGGCGTCGTCCAGAGCAAACCGGCCGTCGACGCCGGCGCAGACCACCTCCATGTCCTCCCCACGCTCGCGAGCCGCCGCCGCCACCGCCTCGAGGTTGAGCAGGCTGCCGACGAAGACGACGTCGCAGTCCGCCGCGGCCTCGACGATCGCTCGCGTTCCGTTGGTCGTCGTGAGGATCAACGTCTCAGCCTTAGGCTCGAGGAAATCCCGCGGCGAGTTGCCGAAGTCGAAGCCTTCGACGCGGAGCGCCTGCCGTTCTCCCGCGAGCACGGCGTCCGCGATCTCCTCCCGGAGCGCCTGCGCCTGCCCCACCTCGGCGCAGCAGAGCACCCGCCTATAGCCGCTTTCGAGCGCCTGGACGATCGTGGAGCTCGCCCGCAGGACGTCCACGACGATGCCCGTGGGGACCGCGGTTGCCTCGGCTGGTGCGAAGGCGACGTGCACGCGCACGGCTCATGACGTTATCCGCGCACGGCTCGTTACGATGAATCCGATGGCGACGCCCGAGCAGACGCAGACCCAGGTCTGCTACCGCCATCCACGGAATGAGACGGCTGTCAGCTGCTCCAACTGCGGGCGCCCCATCTGCACCGACTGCATGGTCTTCAGCGCCGTCGGCATCAAGTGCCCCGAGTGCGCCGGGCAGCCGACCGGGACGAAACGGGCCGCCACCCGGGTCCGGGCGGCTGCGAGTGAAGGCACCGGCTTCAGCGTGACCAACGCGCTGATCGTCGCCAATATCGCCGCCTACCTCGTGCAGGCCTCCGGAGGGGGGACGTTCACGAACCCCGCAGGCGAGATCTTCCAGAAGGGCTACCTGCGCGCATTCGAGGTCGGAGCCGGCGAGTGGTGGCGGCTCATCACGTACGGCTTCCTGCACGGGAGCCCAATCCACCTTCTCTTCAACATGCTCATGCTCTGGTGGTTCGGCCGGGCGCTCGAGGCTCTGTTGGGGCGGGGCCGCTTCCTCGCTGTCTACTTCCTGTCGATCCTCGCCGGGGCCGCAGGTGCCCTGCTTCTTTCGCCCACGAACCCGACCATCGGAGCATCGGGCGCCGTTTTCGGCATCCTCGGGGCGGGACTCGTGCTCGAGCGCAACCGCATCAACGTCTTCGGCGGATCTGCGCTGTTCATCGTGATCTTCAACCTCGCCTTCAGCTTCACGGTCTCATACATCTCGATCGGGAGTCACATCGGCGGGCTCGTCGGCGGCGCCCTCACGGTGCTCGTCCTCTCGCGCTTCGGCAAGGGGCACGCCGTCTACGGCCGCTTCGACCTCGCCGCGGCCGCGGGCCTCCTCGCGATCGGCGTCGTCAGCGTCGCCATCGCCTACCTCCGCGTGCGCGGGTACGCCTGACAGTCGAAATCCGAACACTGACGGACGGCGGCCAGAGCGCTCTCGAGATCGCCGAATACGTCGGGGAGTTCATCTCCGCCGCTCGAGAGAGCCTCGACCTCGCCCTGTACGACTTCGACCTCGAGCAGCCCACCGCCCGGCTCGTGGCGAGCGCGCTGTCGAACGTCGCCCGGCGTGGTGTCGCGGTTCGGCTGGCATTCAACGTGGACTACGAAAATCCGATCCCGGTACCCCCGCCCCCACGCGCCGAGCCGAACCTCATCGACGGCCTCGACGTGCCGACCAAGCCGATTCCGGGCGTTCCCGACCTCATGCACCATAAGTACGTCGTCCGTGACGGCAAATTCGTCTTCACAGGCTCGACCAACTGGACGGACGATTCCTGGAGCCGCGAGGAGAACGTCATCGCCGTCGTCCGATCGGATGGACTGGCGCACGCGTATGCAACCGACTTCGAGCAGCTCTGGAGCACGGGCAACGTCGCCGAGAGCGGCTTCGTCGATCCCAATCCCATCCGAGTGGAAGGGAAGCGCGTCCGGGCCTGGTTCTCGCCCGGCCACGGCGAGGCCATGGCGACGCGCATCGCGCACCGGATCAAGCGTGCCAAGAGCCGGATCCGCGTCTCTTCCCCGGTGATCACCTCCGGCCCAGTCCTGGGAGCGCTCGCGGAGACGATCTCGGACGGCAAGGTCGACGTCGCGGGGGTCGTCGACGCCACGCAGATGAAGGGCGTCTACCACCAGTGGACGCTGAACGGGAACGCCTCTTGGAAGATGCCGCTGATCGCCCGCGTGCTCGGCCAAGCACCGTTCTCCGGCAAGGAGTCGACGCCGTACGGCCAGGGAGACGTGCACGACTACATGCATGCCAAGGTCACCGTGACCGACGACTACGTCTTCGTGGGAAGCTTCAACCTCTCCCACTCGGGCGAGCGGAACGCCGAAAACGTCCTCGAGATCGAGGACGCCGAGCTGGCCGAGCGCCTGGCCGCATTCGTCGACGAGATCCGCGCCCGCTATTCCTCAGCGCCGCTTCCCCGGGGAGAAAGCACGCTCGAATAGGGGAAAGGCGACGCTTGCTCGTTTG
>Ga0209874_1000011_pt1 | contig 48596 bp, 49 predicted proteins | sample GWRWN1_20_30_FD_187216 | JGI IMG/M metagenome (GOLD analysis project Ga0209874, IMG submission 187216) | Riverbed sediment microbial communities from areas with no vegetation in Columbia River, Washington, USA - GW-RW N1_20_30 (SPAdes)... | ecosystem: Environmental > Aquatic > Freshwater > River... | reverse complement strand
ATTCATCGCGCCGAGGTCGACATCGCCGTTTCGTCGATCGACCTTGCAGGCGCCGAACTCGCGTTGGCCAGCATGATCGGACGTGAGCGCGCTCTTCAGAAAGGGCTCCTGCCCGTGCGGAGCCGCTACGACTACATCCTCATCGACACGCCGCCATCGCTCGGCCTGCTGACGATCAACGCGCTCACTGCCTCGGACGGCATCATCGTGCCGGTTCAATGCGAATACCTCTCGTTGCGCGGCCTCGTCCAGCTCGAGAACACGCTGACGATGATCCGGGAGAACCTCAATCCGGTCGTCGACATCTACGGGATCCTTCCGACGATGTATGACTCGCGGACGGTGCACGGCCGGGAGGCAATCGAGATGCTGAAGGAAAATTTCGGCGACCTGGTCTTCGACACGCGCATCCGCAAGACGGTTCGCTACGCCGAGGCGCCTGTGCAGGGAAGCTCGGTGCTCAAGTACGACCCCTCGGGCTCCGCGGCCGAGGCGTACAGGGACCTCGCGAAGGAGGTGCTCAATGGCGCGACGCCGCGCCAGCATGCGTGAGGGCCCGCTAGCGGAGCTCTTCAAGGCGACCGAGGCTGCGCAGCGCCAGGCAGAACGTGCCGAGAGGGGAGGCGAGCCCCAGCCCAGCGAGGCCGACGCCGCCACGGTCGAGCACGCTGGGCCGGACCCGGCCGAGCGCACGCTCTCCGCCGCGCCCGAGCCTGCTCCCACCCCTGCCGGTCCGCCCGAGACTGCCTCGACCGCCGCTGCTCCGGCTGCCCCGCCACCGGCAGAGCGCCGGTATGAGGAGCCGCCCGTCTCCAGGCTGAGCGACGGCGCGCCGCGGCTGCACCGCACGCCGCGTCCCGAGTCTGCGGCCTACCTCGCCGTCATCCGCGTCGTGGGTGTCGGGGGAGGCGGCCTGAACGCGGTCAACCGCATGATCGAGGCGGGGATCTCCCAGGTCGAGTTCATCGCGGTGAACACGGACATCCAGCAACTGCGCACGTGCGAAGCGCCGATCAAGCTCCACATCGGTCGCGAGCTCACCCAGGGCCTCGGGTCCGGCGCCGACCCCGACCTTGGACGCAAGGCTGCCGAGGAGGGCTACGACCAGATCAAGCACGTGCTCCGCGGCTCGGACATGGTCTTCGTGACGGCCGGCGAGGGCGGCGGCACCGGGACCGGTGCGGCGCCCGTCGTGGCCCGGATCGCCCAGGAAGTCGGAGCGCTCACTGTGGGGATCGTCACGCTCCCGTTCCGGTTCGAGGGCACCCGCCGACGGGCGCAGGCCGAGAGCGGCATCGCCGAGCTCCGCCAGGTCTGCGACACGGTCATCGTGATCCCCAACGACCGCCTGCTCGAGGTTCTGGAGCGCACCACCTCCATGCTCGATGCCTTCCGGATCGCCGACGACGTCCTTCGCCAGGGTGTCCAGGGCATTTGCGACCTGATCACGATGCCCGGCCTCATCAACCTCGACTTCGCCGACGTGCGCACGATCATGCAGGACGCCGGGTCGGCGATCATGGGGATCGGCTTCGCCACCGGCGAAAACCGTGCCCGCGAGGCGGCCGGGCGGGCGCTTCGCTCGCCGCTCATCGACACCGAGATCGTGGGCGCGCGCGGAATCCTTCTCTCCATCGCGGGCGGGGACGACCTCACGCTGCTCGAGGTGAACGAGGCCGCGGAAGTGGTTCGCGAGGCCGCCACCGAGGAGACGAACATCATCTTCGGCGCGACGATCGACGAGCGCCTGGCCGGCCAGATCTGGGTCACGGTGATCGCTACCGGGCTCGGAGCGCCCGGGTTCCGGCCTACCGCGGTCGGCGACGGCGACTCTCTCGAGCCGCCCAGCTTCCTCCGCGAGCTCTAGCTAGGAGGGCTTGACGAAACATCAGCTCTGCCGCCGGAGGCGCGCCGCTCGCCTTGCGGCTGTGTCCTCGGTCGCCCCCGTATCTGAGTCGATACGAGGGCTCCCTGCGTCCTTGCCTCGGAACGACCGGCGCGTCCCGGCGACGAGCGACGTTCCGCCAAACCCTCCTAGACCTCTGGCCTTCGGGCGCTAACCTCAACAGCATGAAAGGCGCAGTAGCGGCCGGCCACCCGGTGACCGCGCAGGCGGGCGCGCGAATCCTCGAGGCGGGCGGAAACGCAGTCGACGCTTGCGTCGCGGCCGGCTTCGTCTCCTGGGTGGTCGAGAGCCCCCTCACGGGGCCGGGCGCCGGCGGCTTCATGCTCGTCCACCGTGCGTCAGATCGGAGCGACCGACTGCTCGACTTCTTCGTCGCGCTTCCCGGCCGCGGCCTCGAGGGGGACGCGGCGGCGGCGATGGACGAGATCGAGGTTCCCTTCGACGAGCAGACGACCCAGCTCTTCCGGATCGGCGGCGCTTCGTGCGCGGTACCGGGCGCCGTGGCCGGTCTCGGCGAGGCCCACCGACTGTACGGGCAGCTCCCCTGGGCAGAGCTCGTGGCGCCGGCTGCCGAGGTCGCACGGGAAGGGGTCGTGCTCAACCCTCAGCAGGCCTTCCTCCACTCGATTCTGGACGTCGCGCTACGAGCCGAGGACGAGGGCCGGCGGGTGTACGGCGAGCGGGGGCCGCTCGCAGGCGGAGACCGGCTCGTGCAGAGCGACCTCGGGGGCACGCTCGACCTCCTTGCGAGGGAGGGCGCGGCTGCCTTCTACCGCGGTCCGCTCGCTCGAGCGATCAGCGAAGCCGTTCGGGAACGCGGCGGCCTCGTCAGCGAGACCGACCTCGCGGACTACCGTGTCATTCGTCGTCGGCCGGTTCGCGTGCAATACGTCGGCCACGAGTTCGTCTCGAACCCGCCGCCGTCCTCAGGCGGTCTCCTGATCGCCTTCGCGCTCAGGGTGCTCGACCGGCTCGGAACACCGGGGCCGCCCGGGAGCCTCGCCGGCGTGTCTACCCTCGCCGAGGTGATGCGGGAAGCGACCCGTGCGCGGGCCGGCGGATTCCTGCGCAGCCTCTATCGCGGCGGTCTCGCAGACCGGTTGCTTGCCGAGCCTGCCGTCGGGGCCGCCGCCCGGCGAGCCCGGACACGCGGAAGCGCGACGGCACGCGAGCCCGCCGGCGCCCCTTCGACGACGCACATCTCCGTGGTCGACGCGGCCGGAAACGCGGCCTCTCTTTCCGCGTCGACCGGCTGCGGCTCGGGCGTGATCGTTCCCGGGACGGGCGTCCACATGAACAACATGCTCGGCGAGGCGGATTTGAACGTCGGCGACCGCCGACTGAGCGCCGGGAAGAGGATGACCAGCATGATGGCGCCGTCGATCGTCCTGGCTGCGGGCCGTCCTCGCCTGGTGGTCGGAAGCGCCGGTTCGATCCGACTCAGGGCCGCCATCCTCCAGATCGTCGCGAACGTCGTCGCACATGGCCTCCCCGTGGAAGCGGCCATCGCGGAGCCGCGGATCCATCTCGAGGGGGAGCACCTGAACCTCGAGGGCGGGATCCACCCCGAGGTCGCCGACGCGCTCCAGGCGCGCGGCTACGACGTCGTCCGTTGGAACGAGCTCAACCTCTACTTCGGCGGCGCCTCGGCGGTCGCTGTGGAGGGTGAGGGGAAGCTCGAGGCGGCCGGAGATCCCCGCCGCGGGGGGGCCGGAGTGGTAGTGGAGTGAGGGTTCGACCTGCCGAGCCCGGCGATGCGGCACGGCTGGTGGAGCTGGCCCGCGACGTCGGTGGCGAGGAGGAAGGCTGGCTGATCACCGGCGGCGAGTGGCGCACCCCGGGGGAGGAGCGCCGCTACCTGCGCTCGATCCGTCGCCACCCGCACGCGGCCGTCTTCGTCGCGGAAAGAGAAGGGACGATCATCGGCCGCCTCTCGATCGCGCGCGACCCGCATCCCGCGAGCGATCACGTTGCGGATGTCGGCTTGATGGTCGACCGCGGCTATCGCCGCCTGGGCGCGGGAACGGCCCTCATGGTGGAGGCCGAGCGCTGGGCGCGTCAGGTCGGCGTGCGCAAGCTCGAGCTCCACGTGTTTCCGTACAACGAGGCGGCGATCGCGCTCTACGAGGGGCTTGGCTACGAGCGTGAGGGCTTCCGCCGCCGCCACTACCGCCGTGGAGCGGAGCTCGTCGACGCGATCCTCATGGCCAAGGAGCTCGCGTGATCGAGCCGGGGACGTACGAGGCGGTCGAGCTCGAGGTCGAGGAGGAGCTCTGGACGGACGATTCGAGCGCCGATCACGCGGGCTGGTTCTGCGTGGCCACGAATCCGTTCCCCTGCCCGGCCAGCGGCTGCTCGTTCGTGGCCTTGTTCATGACGGCCGCACACCTCATTCTGGTCTGGGAGCACCGTGACGACCCGAACCTCCTTCGCCACGCGCAGCGGGCCAAGGACGTCGGCCGCAACCCGCGCGTGGTCACCTACGAGCCCGAGTTCGGGCCGAGCGCGTCCTACTACGCCTGGGAGGCCGCCGGCCGCCCGGTGCATGGCATTCGCGCGGAATAGCCCCTTGGCCTAGATAGGTTCGACGCGGCCGTTGCCGGAGGCTCGCTCGCGGATCTCCCGGTCGCGTCTCACCGCGTCGGCGGCCTGGTTCAGCATCGGGGCGAGCTGGAGCACGCGCTGGCGCTCCGACTGGAGCTCGAGGAGGCCTTGCTTCACCTCGGTGCCGAAGTCGACTCGGGCGGCGATCTGAAAGGCGATCGAATCCGCATCGAAGTCGAGCTCCTCGAGCTCCGCCTCGGCCGCCTTCACGACGCGGTCGTACGCGGCCAGGCATTGCGCGACCTCGTCCTCGGTCGGCTCCTCGCCGTCGTCGTCCAGGTCGGCCACTTCGGCGGTCGCGAACGCGCGGCCCTCAGTGAGCTCCACGAGGCGGAAGCGCTCCCGGCCCTCGACGACGACGTTCAACCGGCCGTCCTCGAATTGCTCCACCACTTCGATAACCCCTGCGCGCGTGCCCACCTCGCGGATCCCGTCGTCGTCCGCGAGCACGAGCCCGAACTCCTCGTTTGCGTCCAGGCATTCACTGATCAGCTCCCTGTAGCGCGGCTCGAAGACGTGCAGGGGAGCCTGTTCCCCTGGGAGGAGCACGAGGTTCAGCGGGAAGAGACCGAGCTCGCTCATTGCTGAAAAGATTAGGCCATCGCCGACGCGCCCCTCTTTCGTCCAGCCATCGGCCCGCTGATTCCCTACGAGCCGGGGAAGCCCGTCGAGGAGGTGCAGCGCGAGCTCGGGCTCGAGCGGGTCGTCAAGCTGGCGTCGAACGAAGGCCAGTTCGGCCCGTTTCCGGAGGCGCTCGAGGCCATCGCCCGCGGCGCGCCCGAGCTGAACCGCTATCCGGACGGCGGCGCCTACCGGCTCCGCACGGCCCTCGCGGAGAAGCATGGCGTCCAGTTCGAGAATGTCGCTGTCGCGGCCGGCGCGGACGCGGTCGTCATGTACCTCTCGCTCGCGGTGCTCGATCCCGGCGACGACATCGTCTGTGGCTGGCCCTCCTTCCCGAGCTACGTCCTCGACGCGATCAAGCTCGGAGCCGAGCCGAAGCGGGTTTCGCTCACGGATTACAGCTACGACGTCCAGCGCATCCTGGGCGAGATAGGCCCGCGGACGAAGATCGTCTACCTCTGCAATCCGAACAACCCGACCGGGAAGATGATCTCGCGCGCCGACGTCGAGGCGTACTTCGAGCGCGTTCCGGGGCATGTGCTCACCGTTCTCGACGAGGCGTACTTCGAGTACGTCGACGAGCCGAACTATCCGGACGGGATCGAGGAGCATGTCAAGGCGGGACGGCGCGTCCTCGTCCTGCGCACCTTCTCGAAGATCTACGGGCTCGCCGGTCTCCGGGTCGGATACGGGATCGGCCCGGCGGACGTCGTCGAGGCCGTCGGCAAGGTGCGGAACGCGTTCGACATCAACCAGGCGGCGCAGGACGCAGCGCTCGCGAGTCTCGGGAACGACGAGGAGGTAGCCCGCCGCCGCGCTCTGACCGCGGAGGGGCGCGCCCAGCTCGCGGATGCCTGCGCCGGACTCGGCCTGACGGTCGCCGCGCCGGCGGTGGCCAACTTCGTCTACGCGGAAGTGGGGGAGGACGCGCGGCCGGTCTTCGAGGCGCTGCTCCGCGAAGGCGTGATCGTGCGGCCGCTCGGCCCCTTCGGCGCCCCCGGCGCAATTCGGGTGACGGTCGGGACGCGCGAGGAGAACGACCTCTTCGCGGCTGCGCTCGAGCGCGTCCTCGAAAGCGCGAAAACCGCCCTTTGAGGGGCTTCTGGCGTCACGGCTCGGTGGTACGGTGCGGACCGTGATGCGGGGGATCAGGGGGGCTCGCCTCGGGCTGCTGAAGGATGCTCCGGCCTTCCGCCTGCTGTTCCTCGCGACGCTCGCTTCGAGCATCGGGACGTGGCTCGCCTTCGTCGCTCTGGTCATCGACGTCGGCGGGCGGACGGACGACGCGAACTGGGTCAGCGCGCTGCTGATCGTCGAGTTTCTCCCCATCATCGTCATCGGCTTCTTCGCCGGTCGTCTCATCGATCGCGTCTCGCGGCGCTGGATCCTCGTGGTCTCGGACGCGGTGCGCGCAGGCGTCTTCTTCGCGCTCCCGTTCACGACCAGCGCACTCCAGATCATCACGCTCGCATTTGCCGCAGGCATCGCCACGAGCCTCTTCCGGCCGGCGGTGTACGCAGGGCTCCCGAACCTCGTCTCCGACCGGGACCTGCCGGAGGCGAACGGCATTCTCCAGACCGCCGACAACCTCACCTGGACGATCGGGTCGGTGGTCGGCGGCGCGCTCGTCGCGGCGACCAACCCTGACGTCGCCTACATCGTCAACGGGGTGAGCTTCGCCGTCTCGGCCGTCCTCATCCTGCGGATCCGGCAGCGCTTCGAGGAGGCCGACCGCGCGCCCAGCCGCGGAGGATGGAAGGACCTCACCGAAGGGCTCGCCCTCGCGGTTCGTTCTCGCGCGCTCCTCACCGTCCTCGTCGCCTGGAGCATCGTCATGCTCGCCAACGCGGGGGTGAACGTCTCGGAGTACTTCCTCGCCACGGAGGTCTTCAAGGGAGGCGACTTCGGCTACGGACTCCTTGTCGGCGCCACGGGTCTGGGTCTCGTCGCCGGCAGTCTTTTCGGCGGCAGTTGGGTCTCCCAACGGGGCCTGGCCGTCCCGTACGCGGTCTCGATCGCGCTGATGGCGCTGGGCTTCGGAGCGGCGGCGGTCGCGCCGAACGTCTGGGTCGCGGCGCTCGTCGTCATCGCCGCCGGCGCAGGAAACGGAGTGGCAGTGGTCACCAACGCGCTGCTCGTGCAGCGCGGAGCGCCCGATCGGCTGCGTGGGCGTGCGTTCACCGTGGTCATGAGCGTCGGCTACGCCGTCCTCGGTCTGGGAATGGTCGTCGCCGGGCCGCTGACGAACGCCATCGGCGCGCGGGCGGTGTGGGGGATCTCGGCGGGCCTCACGGCCCTCGGCGCCCTGGTCGGGCTCGTGCTCGTGCGCGGCGTGACGCCGGAGATGAGGCCAGGCGACGCCCTGCCGGCGAGCGATTGACTCGCGGCTGGACCGTCGAGCGGCTGGTCGAAGGCGTCCGCAGCGGTGACCGCCGGGCGCTCGCGCGTGCGATCACGCTGATCGAGAGCTCGGACGAGCGCTCCTATGAGCTGATCAAGCAGCTCTATCCCGAGACCGGGCGGGCTTACGCGGTGGGCGTCACCGGCCCGCCCGGCGTGGGGAAGTCGAGCCTCATCAGCGCCCTCGTCCGCCACGTTCGCGCACAGGACCGCAGCGTGGGCGTGATCTCCGTCGACCCGTCGAGCCCGTTCACGCGAGGAGCTCTCCTCGGCGACCGCATTCGCCTGGCCGACCATTTCCTCGACCCTGAGGTCTTCATCCGCTCGATGGGGACGCGGGGTCACCTCGGCGGGCTCGCGGAGGCGACACTCCAGGCAGCGCTGCTTCTCGACGCGGCCGGCAAGGATCTCGTCTTCCTCGAGACCGTCGGGGCCGGCCAGAGCGAGGTCGAGATCATCACGATCGCGGACACCGTCCTGCTGGTCCTCATGCCCGGCTCGGGCGACTCCATCCAGGCGCTGAAGGCGGGAATCATGGAGATTCCGGACGTGATCGCCGTCAACAAGCGCGACCATCCCGCGGCCAAGACGATGGTGAACGAGGTGCGTTCGATTCTCGCCCTGGACACGGACGAGGGCTGGCGGCCGCCGATCGTCCTCACCGAGGCGCTGCAGGGTGAGGGGATCGAGGAGCTCTGGGACAAGGTCGAGCAGCACCGCCGTTATCTGGAGGAGAACGAGCTGCTGGCCGAGCGCCGCGCGCAGCATCTCGCCGGCGAGGTCTTTGCGGTCGCCAGTGCAAGGGCGAAGAGCCACCTGGAACAAGCCGTGACGGACAATCCAGAGCTCCAGCGTCTCCTGGGCGAGGTCCAGCGCCGCGAGCTCGATCCGCTGACAGCGGTCCGCGAGATCCTCCAGAAGGTGTTCAAAATGAGCTCTCATGGCGATCCGAACAGGCCCGACGCTCGCTGAGATCGAAGCCGCGCGAGAGCGGATCGGAGCGCTGGCGCGCGTTACGCCGGTCTTCTCGTCAGAGACGCTCTCTCGGCGAAGCGGCCGGCCCGTCATGGTCAAGGCGGAGAACCTGCAGCGAACCGGCTCGTTCAAGATTCGCGGCGCGGTCAACAAGATCGCGACGCTGACCGACGAGGAGCGTGCCGCGGGCGTCGTCACGGCGAGCGCCGGGAACCACGGCCAGGCGGTGGCTCTCGCGGCGCGCGAGGCGGGTGTGGCCGCGACCGTCTTCATGCCCCAGGACGCTCCGATGGCAAAGGTGGACGCGACCCGCAGCTATGGGGCCGAGGTCGTCCTGGTCGGCGACGGGTTCGACGAGGCCGACGTGGCGGCCCAGGAGCGCGTGGAAGCGGGCGCGACGCTGGTCCACGCTTTCGAGGACGAGGTCGTGATCGCGGGGCAGGGGACGCTCGGGCTCGAGATCGCAGAGCAGGTCGGCGAGCTCGAGACACTCGTCGTGCCCATCGGTGGAGGAGGGCTCGCGTCGGGAATCGCGCTCGCCCTCAACGAGCTACGCCCGGAGGTCAAGATCGTCGGCGTCCAGGCGGAGACCTGCGCGCCGTTTGCAGGCGGCGGCGAGCCCGGGCACACGATCGCGGACGGCATCGCGGTCAAAAAGCCCGGCGAGCTCACCAAGTCGATCCTCGCCGACCGGCTCGACGAGGTCGTGACCGTGAGTGATCGCGAGATCGCGCAAGCGATCGTGCTGCTCCTCGAGCGCGTCAAGCTCGTGGTCGAGGGCGCGGGAGCCGCTTCGGTCGCGGCTGTCCTTGGCGGCAAGGTGCAAGGCAACGGGCCTGCCTGCGTCCTCCTCTCGGGGGGCAACATCGACGCGACGCTCCTGATCGAGATCGCTCGCCACGGTCTCACCCAGGCGGGCAGGTTCCTCGTCATCCGGGCGAAGATCGACGACCGGCCCGGCGCGCTCGCGCGCCTGCTCGCCCTGATCGCCGACGAGCGGGTGAACGTCCTCTCCGTCGAGCACCACCGGGAGGGAATCGACCTGCCCGTGATCGGGACGGAGGTGGAGCTCACTCTCGCCACGCGAGACGAAGAGCACTGCGACGAGCTGCTCGAGCGCCTGGCCGAGTGGGGCTATGCGACTGAGCGCGTCAGCTAGACGGGCCGTCGGCTAGACGGGCCGGGCGACGGGCTGCCTGACGCTCCGCTCACCGATGAGGCTGCGGATGCGGCTCAGCAGGCTGGGCCGGTCGTCCGGGACGAGCCGCGCGAGTTGGCGCTTGCGCGCCTCGCGAAGCATGTCCTCGTGACGCTCGTGGGCGATTGCCAGGTGGGTATGGGGGCTGTAGTACATGCTCACCAGACGGAAGGGGGCGTGACAATCTTCCTGAGGATGCATCAGGACTACTCGCAGACACCGCTGCCGAAGAAGCTCGGCATCAAGGAGGACTCGCGCGTCGCGCTCCAGGGCGCGCCTCAGGGCTTCGCCGAGGCAATCGGCGTCTCGCGGCGGACGAGGGGAGAGCTCGACGTCGTCGTCGTGTTCGCGACCCGCCAGGGAGAGCTCATCCGCCATTTTCTCGCGCTAGCACGGCGGCTCGAGCCGGACGGCGGTCTCTGGGTGGCCTGGCCCAAGAAGTCGGCCAAGGTCAAGACGGACCTGTCGTTCGAGGCCGTACAGCAGGTCGGCCTCGACGCAGGCCTCGTGGACAACAAGAGCTGCTCGATCGACGAGACCTGGCAGGCTCTGCGCTTCGTCTACCGGCTCTCTGACCGCCCGGCGAGCTCGAGCAAGCGCTCGGCGTAGAGCGGAGCGGTCGGCTCGTCCTCGTGGCGGAAATAGCAGTACACGTCCCGTCCTTGCTCCAGCGCGGGCCGTACGTCCGCCGCGAGGGCGGCGAGGCTCTCCTCGTCGTAGGGCGGGTCGCGGAGACGCAGGTACGAGAACGGCGCACCGTCGAGGGAGCCCACCCGCGCGATGCCCCGCTCGTCGAGGAGGGGCTGGACGTCAGGCTCCGACCACGATTCGTGGCGGAAGTCGAGGGCCCAGCGAAGCGTGGGGGAGAGCGAATCGAGCAGCAGGCGGAGGAAACCGTTGTCCCGCGCCTGCGGCACCTTGATCCGTACGGGGCCGAGCCGCTCGCCGAGGACGCCGGCGGTCTGCGCGAAGGCGTCTACGCCTTGGACGCGGCCGAACGACGTCGCCCCTCTCGTCATCGTCAACGCGAAGCGGAAGGTCTCGGGCGTCTGCTCGGCCCAGCGCTTGAACTGGCCTTCGGCAGGCAGCCGGTAGAAGGTCGTGTTCAGCTCGACGGAGGGCAGACGCGCCGAGTAGAGGCGGAGGAACTCCTCCGGCCGTGACTCAACGGGGTAGAAGCCCCCCTTCCAGCTCGGGTACGAGAACCCGGACGACCCGGCGTAGAGCGTCCCTGCTACGAGCCTTCCTGAACCTCGTAGACCTCGTCCGCGACGAGGCCGTGTGCATCGCGGTGGACGATGTTGGCGGCCTCGGGGTTCGGTGCCTCGACGAGGCAGAAGATCTTGCCCTCCTGCTCGGCGACCCAGTAGCTCTTGTAGTTGACGCCGTGCTTCGCTTGCTCCTGCAAGTCCTTCATGTGCGCGTCGGCTACGTCCGAGGCCGACACGCCACCCTCGATGTTGTGCACGTCCATGTACAGCGGCATCCCTGTTCCTCTCTGTCGTTCGACGGCCCGATCCTAACGCGGGGCGGCTAGAAGCCCAAGTGCCGTGCGATCACGAGTCGCTGCACCTCGTTCGTCCCCTCGCCGATCTCGAGCACCTTCTGGTCGCGGTAGAGGCGCGAGATCGGGTACTCGTCCATGTAGCCGTAGCCCCCGTGGATCTGCAGCGACTGGTTCGCGACCCGATGCGCGAGCTCGCCGGTGTAGAGCTTCGCCATCGCCGCGGCCTGCGCAAACGGCCGCCCCTGGTCCTTCAGCCACGCGGCCTTGTAGACCAGTCCCCGCCCGGCCTCGATCTCCGTCGCCATGTCGGCAAGCTTGAACTGGACTGCCTGGAACTTCGAGATCGGCTGGCCGAATTGCTGCCGCTCGCGGGCATAGGACGCGGCGAGCTCGTAGGCGCCTTGCGCGAGCCCTAGTCCCATGGCGCCGATCGAGATGCGCCCGCCGTCGAGGATCTCGAGGAACTGGCGGTAGCCGGCCCCGCGCTCGCCGAGGAGGTTGCCCTCCGGAACCGCGCAGTCGCGGAAGGAGAGCTCGCGCGTGTCCGCCGCGTTCCAGCCCATCTTGCGCATCGGCGTCGAGATCTCGTACCCCTCGGTTCCGTTCGGCACGATCAGGTTCGAGATCTCCTCGTCGCCGGTCTTCGCGGTGATCGTCACGCAGGCGGAGATGTCCGTGCCGGCGTTCGTGATGAAGATCTTGGAGCCGTTCACCACCCACTTTCCATCGCGGAGCTCGGCCGTCGTGCGCGTCGCGCCGGCGTCCGAGCCAGCGTCGGGCTCGGTGAGGCCGAACGCCGCGAGCTTCTGGCCGGAGGCGAGCTCGGGGAGCCATTCGCGCTTCTGCTCCTCGTTTCCGAACAGGAAGATCGGCATCGTCCCGAGCGAGGTGTGCGCCGCGACCGTGATCGCGACGGACGAGTCGATGCGCGTGAGCTCCTCGATCGCAAGCGTGTACGAGAGGGTGTCCCCGCCTCCGCCGCCGTACTCCTCGGGGATGGGAATCCCCATGAGACCGAGCTCGGCGAGCTCGGCGACGATCTCGTAGGGAAAGCGGTGCTCGCGGTCGAGCTCTTCGGCCACGGGCGCGATCCGCTCCTCGGCGAAATCGCGCACGGTGCGCCGCAGCAGCTCGTGCTCCTCGGAGAGGTCGAAGTTCACGGGTCGAGCACTAGGTCGCCGAGAGGCGCCGCGCGAGCTCCGAGAGCAGCCGCACGCCGTAGCCGGTGGCGCCGCCACAGTCGTAGTAGTCGCCGCGGCCGCGTTCGAGATACGCGGTGCCGGCGATGTCCATATGAGCCCACGGGCCTTCGCCGACGAACTCCTCGAGAAAGCGGGCAGCGAGGATGGGGGAGCCCTGCCGGTACTCGGAGGAATTCTTCATGTCCGCGAAGCTCGAGTCGATGTAGCGGCGGTAGGTCTCGTGCAGCGGCCAGATCCAGGCGTGGTCGCCGCTTGCCTCGGCGGCTTCCCGAATCGTGTGCAGCCAGTCCTCGTCGTTTCCGAACAGGCCCGCGTAGTAGTCGCCCATCGCGACCACCATCGCGCCCGTCAGCGTGGCCAGGTCGATGATGTGCGTCGCGCCCGACTGGCGAACGTGCCAGAGGGCGTCGGCGAGGATGAGACGGCCCTCCGCGTCGGTGTTGGTCACCTCGATCGTCTTGCCGTTGAGCGCCGTGATGATGTCGCCGGGGCGGTAGGCGTGCCCGCCGGGCATGTTCTCGCAGGACGGCACGACGGCCAGAAGACGGATCGGCAGGCCGAGCTCCGCGATGGCTCCGACCGCGGCGAGGACGGCGGCCCCGCCCCCCATGTCCGATTTCATCTCCTCCATGCGCTCGGCCGGCTTGAGCGAGAGGCCGCCGGCGTCGAAGGTGATCGCCTTACCCACGAGCCCGAGGACGAGGTCTCCCTTGGCGCCCAGCGGCTCGTACGAGAGCTTGATCAAGCGGGGTGGATTGTCGCTTCCCTGGCTGACCGCGGCGAGCGCGCCCATGCCGGCCGAGCGGATCTCGTCGGGGCCGAGGGCCTCGAAGCTGAGCGAGTCGAAGCGTCCGGCGGTCTCCTCGGCCCACTCCGCGAGGCGGGCCGGCGTGCATTCGTTCGGCGGTGCGTTGACGAAGTCGCGGCAGCGGTTCGTCCACGAGACGACGACGTTGGCCCGCTCCGCGTCCTCCGCGAGCGCGGAGGCGCCGGGCCCGCAGAAGACCAGCCGTTCGATCGCGTGTCTCCTGTCGTTCTCGCCCGTCTTCCAGCGGCCCGCGTCGTAGGGCCCGAGAACGGTCCCGTCGACGATCGCCCGTGCCTGTTCCGCGGCGGAGAGCGTGGAGCTCTCGCCGTCCAGGATCCAGGCAACCGACCTTCCGCCCACCTCGCCTGCGCGAATAGCGACCGCGGCTGCGGCCGTGCGCAGGGAGTCGGCGTCGAGGTCCCCGGGCGAACCGACTCCCGCTGCCGCAACGCGGTGAGCTGCGAGCCGGCCTTCGGTGTGGGCCAAAGTGGTCTTCCCGAGCTTGCCCTTGAGCTCGCCGTCCTCGATGAGGTGGCGCAGCTCGCCCTCGAGCAGCCCGTCGATTTCCTGGGCTATCGGGGGTAGGTCTACCGGGTCGGGAACCGCGAAGGCGAGCAAGTCGGCGTCGACCTTCCCCGGCGCTGTGTCGACGGCGTCGATCTCCATCTGGGCGAGGGCGGATGCTATCCGAAGCCCCTTCTACGGTGTGCTCGAATGGGGGATACGACAGTAGCCCTCAAGGCCGATGAGAGGGTTGCGCGATGAGCGCAGCTCTACCCTCTCAGCCCGCACCATCCCCTCGCGGGCGAAGAAACCCTCTCCCAGTAGAAGCCCTCCAGGAAATCCTCGGGGGGCTTCTGCGCGAAAGGGAGCTTCTTCGCTCCTCGGGCGCCAAGCGCGCGCTCGAGCGAAACCGCTGCGAGATCGTCCGCACGCAGTGGGAGCTCTCGTACGCGCTCTCCGAACGCTACGGCTAACCTAAGGCGGGCTTGACGAAGCATCATCTGTGCCCCCGGTGGCGCGCTGCTCGCCCCGAGGCTGCGTCCTCGGTCGCCCCCGTATCTGAAATCGATACGAGGGCTCCCTGCGTTCTCGCCCCGGAACGACCATCGCGTCCCGGCGACGAGCGACGCTCCGCCAAGCCCGCCTAGCCCCGTGGCGGGGGTGGACACGAAAGCGATGGGCGCCCTCTCCTCGGGCCACCTCGCCACTGACCTCGCCCAGGGCTCCCTGCCCGCGCTGTTGCCCTACCTGGTCGACAAGTTCGACCTCTCCTACACGATGGCCGCCGCCCTCGTCCTCGCGGCGACGATCTCCTCGTCCCTCGTCCAGCCGGCGTTCGGCGTCTGGTCGGATGCCCGCGGGGCTCTCTGGCTGCTTCCGGCAGGAGTGGCGCTCTCCGGGATCGGCATGGCGGCCACGGCGATCGCTCCCGCCTACTGGGTCGCCGTCGTCTGCGTGCTCGTCGCGGGCCTGGGGGTCGCCGCCTATCACCCGGAGGGCTCGAAGTTCGCGAGCTACGTCAGCGGTTCCCGCCGCGCGAGCGGCATGGCGTTCTTCTCGGTGGGAGGCAACGTCGGCTTCGCGCTCGGGCCCATCCTCGCGGCTGCCTTCATCCACGCCTTCGGGCTGCGCGGAGCCACGCTCCTCGCCGCCCCCGGGCTGCTTGTCGCGGGAGGGCTCGTGCGCGTCCGTCGCTACCTCGCCGAGTTTGCTCCGAGCCGGAAGGACCGTGCGGCAGTCGCCGACCTCCAGCAGGCCGAGCGTCGCGGGCTTACGCTCTTGCTCGTCGTGGTCGGCCTTCGCAGCGTCGCTCACATGGGCCTCTTCACGTTCATCCCGCTGTGGGAGAAATCCCAGGGACGCAGCGCCACCTATGGGACGTTCGTGCTGGGCGGCTTCCTCATCGCGGGAGCGATCGGAACACTCTGCGGCGGGCCGCTCGCGGACAGGTTCGGACGCCGCCCCGTGCTGCGCTGGAGCTTCGTCGTCGCGACGCCGCTCATCCTCGTCTACGTCCTGGCGGGCGGTGTGGTCGGCCTCGTCGCGGTCGTGCTCGCAGGTGCCGCGGTCATCGGGACGTTCGGAGTCAGCCTCGTCATGAGCCAGGAGTACATGCCGGCGCGGGTCGGCATGGCGTCCGGCCTCTCGATCGGCCTCGCGATCGGGCTGGGGGGTGTCGCGGCGGTCACCCTCGGCGCCGTGGCCGACGCCATCGACCTGCGGGCGGCCCTCCTGGGCACTGCGGTCGGGCCCGCCCTCGCGCTCGCCGTCAGCCTCCTCCTTCCGCCTGCGCCGGTCCGGCGACGCGTCGAGCCGGTGCCTGCGACGCTGTGAACGTGGAAAGCGCACGCGAGTTCTTCGAGGGCCTTCCCGGTCGATTCGACCCTGAACGGGCGGGCGCTCTCGACGCCTCGTACCGCTTCGACATCGAGGGCGCGGGGAGCTGGTGGCTGCAGGCGGACGGCGAGAAGGCCGTCGTCACCGAGAGCGACGCGCCCGCCGACTGCGTCATCCGGACGGACGAGAACACCTTCCTCCGCATCGTTCGCGGCGAGCAGAGCCCCATGAGCGCCTACATGACCGGGAAGGTCAAGGTGGAAGGCGACCTGGGACTCGCTCTGCGCCTGCGCGACGTCGTCGGCTAACGGCCAGGAGGGCGGGCGGTCGGCGAGCATCTCAACCTTGCAACCGGCGCCTCGCCGGACTTCAATGGCGCTCGTGGACGCGCACGAGGAGCTCCCCGCCTGGAGCCTGCCCGCTGAGGCGGTCGAAGGTATCTCGCTCTCGGCCGACTGGCCGGAGCGGGTCGACCGGGAGTGGGCCTGGGGCGGTTCGACAGGCGCGAACGTCCGGGTGTGCATACTCGACAGCGGGATCGAGGGCGGCCACCCACTCGTCGGCGGCCTGGAAGGCGCGGTTGCGGTGTCGATCGGTGAGGACGGCAATGCCATCGTCGAGGAGGACTCGGAGGGAGACCTCTGCGGACACGGTACGGCCTGCGCCGGCATCGTCCGCGCCTTGGCCCCCGACTGCCGTCTCTTCAGCGCTCGTGTCCTGGGCGCCGGCTACACCGGCAGCGGCCGCGTCCTCCTCGCCGGTCTCCGCTGGGCGGTGGAGCAGGGTTTCGACGTCGTCAACATGAGCCTGTCGACGACGAAACATGAGCTGGCCGGCCTCCTGCACGAGCTCGCCGACAGCGCGTACTTTCGGCGCTCGGTGCTCGTCGCGTCCGCTCACAACATGCCCGTTGACAGCTACCCGTGGCGCTTCTCGTCCGTCATCTCGGTCGGGAGCCACGAAGGCGCCGATCCGCTCGAGTTCTTCTACAACCCTTCGCCTCCGGTCGAGTTCTTCGCCCACGGGCTCGACGTGGAGATCGCCTGGCTCGGCGGAGCGACGATTCGCGCGTCGGGCAACAGCTTCGCCACGCCCCACATGGCCGGTATCTGCGCGCTGATTCTCGGCAAGCATCCCGAGCTGACGCCGTTCCAGCTGAAGAGCGTCCTCCACCTCACGGCGACGAACGTCGCCCCAGGCGCATGACCGAAAACGACCTCCGCGCAGCTGTCGCGGCCGGCGTCCTCGGCTCGGAGGAGGGGCACGTGGCGCTCCTCCAGTCGGTCGTCGACGTCGCCCGGGCGATCTTCAGGGCGGGAGCATCGTCGATCTTCCTCCTCGACGAGGACACGGACGAGCTCGTGTTCGAGGCCGTCTCGGGCGAGGGCTCCGACCGGCTCGTAGGCACCCGCTTTCCATCGAGCAAGGGCTTGGCCGGGTGGGTGCTGGTGACGCGCCAGCCGCTTGTCCTCGAGGACGTGACGGGCGACGCGCGGTTCGCACGGGACTTCGCCGAGCAGACGGGCTACGTGCCGAAGGCGCTCATGGCCGTTCCCCTACTCCACGGAGAGCGGACGCTCGGCGTGCTGGAGGTGCTCGACCGGCCCGAGAGCTCGAGGTTCACCCTGGCGGAAAGCGACCTGCTCGGCCTGTTCGCCAACCAGGCCGCGTTGGCGCTCGACCTGCTGCTGGCCGCCCGGCGCGCGCGATCGGTGCTCGAGGAAGGAGCGGGTGACGAAGCGGTCGTTGCCCGCCTGGCGGCGGCCCTCACCCACCTCGAGGGAGACCAGCGGGCTCAGGGCTTGCGCCTGCTCGAGGCGCTCGCGGAGACTCTCGGAAGGAGGTGAGCCGGGCGGCTGGGCCGCCCGGCTTCACGGTCCAGGCTACTAGGCCTTGTGGCGGTGGGCTTCGACATCGGACTCCTCGTCCGTCTGTCGGCGCTCCGCCTCCTGAGTCTCCGAGCCCTCGTCGCCAACGCCCTTGTGGCGATGGCCCTCGACGTCGGGATCCTCGGACTGAGGTCTGGCCCGCTCCTGCTCTTGATCGGACATGCAGCCTCCTTTCGTTACCGCCAGCGGATGGCTAGCCGACCACATGACGCCGACGGGTGCCCGTATCTTCCCACGCGTTGGAAAAGGCGCAAACATCCGCTCGATGATGGGCGGGACGCGTGAGCGGTTGACCGAGTCGACGGCCGCGTTTAGAGCCGTTTTCCGGAACCCTGACCTGCGACGGATCGAGCTCGCGCTGACCGGTTCCGTGACCGGTGAGTGGGCATATGCGATTGCGCTCGCCGTTTATGCCTTCGAACGCGGCGGTGCGGCGGCGGTCGGGCTCGTGGGGCTGATCCGCTTCCTGCCCGCGGCGGTCTTCGCTCCCTTCGCGGCCGTTCTCGGCGATCGCTTTCGGCGGGGCCCGGTCATGGTGGGCTCCGACGTTTTGCGGGCCCTGGCGATGGCGGCCGCGGCGGCAGCGGCCCTCGGTGGTGCCCCCGCCGGTGTCATCTACGCCCTGGCCGGCTTCGTCTCGGTGGTCTCGACCGCCTTCCGGCCCGCGCAGGCTGCGCTGCTGCCTTCCCTCGCGCGGACTCCCCAGGAGCTGACTGCGGCGAACGTCGCGTCGACCACGATCGAAAGCGTGGGTAGCTTCGTCGGCCCCGCTGTCGGAGGCCTCCTGCTGGCCGCTACGAGTCCCGGAGTGGTCTTCGCCGGAACGGCGGCGACGTTCGCCTGGTCGGCGTTCCTGGTCCTCGCGGTCGCTTCCGAGCCAGCCGCTGGGGACCGTGGGCGAGGGCCGGGGCTGAGAGCAGAAGCGCTGGCCGGCTTCCGGACGATCGCGGTGGAGGCGCGCCTGCGGCTGGTCGTCGCGCTCTACGGCGCGCAGACGCTGGTGGCCGGCGCTCTCAACGTCCTCATCGTCGTGGCGGCGCTCGACCTCCTCGACCTGGGGAAGTCGGGCCCGGGTTTCCTCAACTCTGCGGTGGGAGTCGGTGGGCTGGCGGGGGCTGTGGTCGCCCTCGCTCTCGTCGGCCGGCGGCGGCTTGCCACGGACTTCGGCATCGGGCTCCTCCTCTGGGGAGTGCCTATCGCCCTGATCGGCGTCTGGCCGCACGAGGCCGCCGCGCTCCTCCTACTCGCGGTGCTCGGCGTCGGGAACACCCTCGTCGACGTCGCAGCGCTGACGCTACTCCAGCGGGCGGCGCCCGATGAGGTGCTCGCGCGCGTGTTCGGCGTGATCGAGAGCCTGCTCGTCGCCTCACTCGGCCTGGGGGCGATCCTGGCGCCGCTGCTCGTGTCGCTCTTCGGGATCCGCGGCGCGCTCCTCGCAACGGGCGCCCTGCTTCCGGTTCTGACCGTCTTCGCCTGGCCCAGGCTTGCGCGGATCGACTCCGAGGTCACGATGCCCGAGCGAGAACTCGCCCTCCTTCGTCGCCTGCCGATGTTCGCCCCGCTCCCCGCCTCGACGCTCGAGCACCTGGCGCGCAGTCTGCGGCCGCTGCGAGTCGACGCCGGCGAGGAGATCGTGCGCGAGGGAGACCCTGGCGACCGCTTCTACGTCCTCGCTTCAGGCGAGGCGGACGTGCGTGTGGGGGGCCGGCCAACGGCGAAGCTGGGCCCCGGCGACTACTTCGGCGAGATCGCGCTCCTACGGGAAGTACCACGAACGGCGACGGTCGTCGCCCGCACGAACGTCGAGCTCTTCAGCCTCGAGCGCGACGAGTTCGTAGCTGCCGTCACCGGTCATCCCGAGAGCCGGGAGGCGGCGGACGCTGTCATCGGCGCCCGGCTCGGGTCGCTGCGCGCAGGCATGGCCTCGCTGTAGACCTGCGAGTGCCCAGTGCCCTCCGGCGCCTACGTCGTACCCAACTCTCGGCCGACGCTCAAGGGGCGAGCGGCTCGGCCTGCCAGCTCCCGTCAGTGGCGCGCGTGTAGCGAAGCCGCTCGTGGAGGCGGTTCGGGCGGCTCTCCCAGAACTCGATCGTCTCGGGGATGAGCACGTAGCCGCCCCAGAAAGGAGGGCGCGGCGGCTCCTCTCCGTGGGCCTGCTCCGCTTCCGCGTATGCGCGCTCGAGCTCTTCGCGCCCGGAAATCGGCCGGCTCTGGCGGGACGCCCATGCTGCGAGCCGGCTTCCCACCGGCCGGGTCGCGTAGTAGGCGTCCGACTCAGCCTCGGAGACCCGCTCGACCGTCCCGGTGACGAGGACCTGGCGCCGCGGCTCCTGTGCCCAGTGGAAGACGAGTGCGGCCCTGGGGTTGGCGGCAAGCTCCCGGCCTTTGCGACTCTCGTAATTGCTGAAGAAGATAAAACCCCGCTCGTCGACACCTTTCAGAAGCACAGTGCGGGCCGAGGGCTTCGCATCCGGATCCGCCGTCGCGAGAGTCATGGCTTCGGGAAGCGGAGCGCCCGTGGCCTCCGCCGCGGCGAACCAGTCGCGGAAGAGCTGAACCGGGTCGTGCACGCTACTCCTCGAGCTCCACGAGGACGGCGCCGCCCGCGACGCGGTCGCCTTCGGACACGAGCACGCGGCGGACGACGGCGGCGTACGGCGAGACGAGCGGCGTCTCCATCTTCATCGCCTCTAGGAGGACGAGCGGCTGGCGCGGCTCGACGCGGTCGCCCTCGGTCGCCAGCACGCGGACGACGACGCCCGGCATCGGGGCCTTGACGACACTCTGCTCCGCGCCCGCGGCCTCCGTCGCCCGGGCGGTCGTTTCCACGGTGAGCGGAGGCCTCGATCCCCGCTGGCGGCCCCACGAGCCGGCCCAGGGCCCTGACACCCTCGGCGCCCTGGAGAGGGGCGGGTAGTCGCTGAGGAAGGCCGTCGTCGCCCGCCCGGCCCGCAGCTCCGGGTGCGCCACGAGCCACCGGAGGAAGGGAAGGTTCGTCGTCACGCCGCGGACCTCGGTCTCCCGCAGACCCTCGGCGAGGCGGTCGAGCGCCTTGTCGCGCGTCTCTCCATGCGCGATCAGTTTCGCGATCAGCGGGTCGTAGGCGACGGGCACTTCGTCCCCCTCCTCGACTCCGGCGTCCACCCGCACGTCTTCGGGGAGGTGCAGACGTTCGATGCGCCCGGCCTGGGGGAGAAACGTGAGCGGATCTTCCGCATAGAGGCGCGCCTCGACGGCGTGTCCCTCGGGGTCCCGCGTCGATCCGAGGGCGGACGCCGGGCGTCCGGAGGCGATCGCGAGCTGCTGCTCGACCAGGTCGATTCCCGTCACGAGCTCGGTCACGGGATGCTCCACCTGGATGCGGGCGTTCAGCTCCAGAAACCAGAAGCTCTCCTCCTCGAGCATGAACTCCGCCGTCCCCGCGCCGACATAGCCGACCGCCCGGGCGAAGGCCACGGCCGCCTCGCCGAGGGAGGCTCGCAGGGCCGCGTCGACGGCGGGCGACGGGCTCTCCTCGAGGATCTTCTGGTGGCGCCGTTGCACCGAGCAGTCTCGCTCGCCGAGCGACGAGACGGCTCCGTCGGCGCCGGCGAGCAGCTGGACCTCCACGTGGCGGGGGCGCTCCAGGTAGCGCTCGAAGAAGACGCGGTCGTCGCCGAAGGCGGCCTTGGCCTCGCGCCGCGCGGCGGCCAGAGCCTCATCGAGCTCCTCGGGAGCGCGGACGACTCGCATTCCGCGTCCTCCGCCGCCTGCGGCTGCCTTGACGACGAGCGGGAACCCGATCACCGCCGGATCTCCCTCCGGCACCACGGGGACGCCTGCTTCCGCGGCGATGCGCTTCGCCTCAAGCTTGTCCCCGGCGGCGCGGAGGACTTCCGGCGGCGGGCCGACCCAAAGGAGGTCTGCGTCTCGGACGGTGGCCGCGAACTCCGGGCTCTCGGCGAGGAAGCCGTAACCCGGATGGATTGCGTCGGCGCCGCTCTCGCGCGCTGCGCGCACATGCTCCTGCGCATCCAGGTACCCGGCGATGTCCACGGTCTCGTCGGCTCTGCGCGTGTGCAGCGCGCCGCGATCGTCCGGGGGAGAGACGGCCACGGTCGCGATCCCGAGCCGCTCGCACGTCGCGAAGATGCGGAGCGCGATCTCGCCCCGGTTCGCTACGAGGAGCTTGCGGATCTCCACGGTGGCGTCCGCTTCTCGAGGAAGGCGCGGAGGCCTGCCTGTCCCTCCTCGCTCGTCCTCCGCGCGGCGGCGATCTCGGCCACCTTCCGGCCGGCAGGACGCTCGTGGGCCAGCCTCTTCGCTTCCCGAACCGCCTCCGGGCCACCCGCGAGGAGGGCGTCGACGACTGTGGCGACGCACTCCGCCGGATCGGGCGCCACTTCGTGCACGAGCCCGATGCGGAGCGCGACGTCGGCTCCAAAACGTTCGCCGGTCAGGAACCAGCGCCGGGCCGGCCCGGGCCCGATCTTCGCGAGGACGAAAGGCGAGATGACAGCCGGAATGATCCCCAGCCGCACCTCCGTGAACCCGAAGACTGCGTCCTTCGCCGCGACGGCGATGTCGGCGCAAGCGACGAGCCCGCTCCCCCCGCCGAGCGCGTAGCCGTGAACCTGGACGACCACCGGAGCGGGACAGTTGTCGAGCGTCTCGCACATCCTGAAGAGGCGGAGCGCGTCTTCGACGTTCTCCTCGTAGGTCAAGTCGATCGAGGAGCGCTGCCATTCGACGTCGGCGCCGGCGCAGAAGCTCTCGCCCTCACCCGCGAGAACGACGGCACGGGCATCCTCCACATCCGTGAAGGCGTCGGTGAGCTCCGCGATGAGGGCGGCGTCGAACGCGTTGCGCCGCTCGGGGCGCGACAGGGTGACCTTCAGGACGGGGCCGTCCCGCTCGATCGTGAGCGCGCTCATGGCCGGGAGCTTAGAGTTCGTTTCAGGATGGGGCTCGTCGCCGGTGCGCGATAGGCGGATGCGAGGCAAGGACGCAGGAAGCGCCCGTATTGAGGGAAATACGGGCGCGACCGAGGACGCGGCACCGCGCCGTCTAGCGCGATTCCGGCGACACAGATCTCATTTTGCAACGGACTCTTGAGGTTGGCCCGATGATCAAGGGCGCGCTCGCCGCCGCGTTGACTCCTCTCCGGGAGGACGGAGCCGCCCTGGACGAGGACGCCTTCGGCCCTTATCTCGACTTCCTCGCCGACGGGGGCCTCGACGGCATCCTGGCCCTCGGGACGACCGGGGAGGGGATCTTGCTCTCCGTCGAGGAGCGAAAGCGTGTGACCGAGCTCTTTCGCGCGGCGTCCGGGGGTCGCCTGCAGATCGCCGTTCATTGCGGAGCCCAGACGACGGCGGACACGGTCGCGCTCGCGGAGCACTCCGCGGCTCTCGGCGCCGACGGAGTCGCCGTGATCGGGCCGCCGTACTTCAGGCTCGATGCCGAGGCGCTCTTCGAGCACTTCCGGCGTGCGGCCTCCGCCTGCTCGCCTACTCCTTTTTATCTCTACGAGTTCGAAGCGACGAGCGGCTACCCGATCCCGCTCCAGGTGATCGAGCGCCTCCGCGAGGAGGTGCCGAACCTGGCCGGCCTGAAGGTCTCTGACTCCCCCCTCGAGAAGGTGAAGCCTTACCTGCTCGAGGGCCTCGACGTGTTCGTGGGCGCGGAGGCCCTGCTCGCCGACGGCCTCGCGGCTGGAGCGGCGGGCGCCGTCTCGGGGCTGGCTGCCGCCTACCCCGAGGAGGTGGCCGCGGTCGTCCGGACTCCTTCCGCAAACGGCGCCGCGCGGCTCGGAGAGCTGCGGGCCTCGATCGAGCGCTTCCCCCGCCACGCTGCCCTCAAGCTCGTCGTCGGAAGCCGCGGCGTGCCCTTCCGTGAAGACGTGCGGGCGCCGCTCCGTCGCCTGAGCGTCGCAGAGCGAAGCGAGCTTCTCGCGTGGCTCGGATAGTCGTCGCGGGAGGCGGTGCGATCGGGGCGAGCATCGCCTACCACCTGGCGCTGGCTGGGGCCGGCGACGTTGTGCTCGCCGAGCGGGGCACGATCGCGTCGGGCTCGACCGGTAGGGCGATGGGCGGGATCCGACAGCAATTCTCGACCGCCGCTGAGGTGCGGCTCGCGCGGGAGAGCATCGACTTCTTCGAGGCTCTGGGGCCGGATCTGTTCCAGCAGGTCGGCTATCTCTTTCTCGCCACGACGGAAGCGGGACTTCGATCCCTCGAAGAGCGCCAGGCCCTCCAGGCCGGGCTGGGGGTTCCCGTCGAGCGGCTGGACCAACGCGAGGTAGAAGCCCTAGCCTCCGGGGTGTTCGCCGGCGACGTCCTCGGCGGGGTCGTCTGCCGACAGGATGGTGTCGCCGATCCGCCCGCGGTCACCCGCGAGCTCGTCCGCCGCCTCGTCGAGCTCGGCGTCGACGTTCTTGAGGGGACTCCCGAGGAAGACGTCGCCGCCGAGGTCCGTGTGCTTGCGTGCGGCGCGTACTCGGCCGAGGCCGCGACCCGCTACGACGTCGAGCTGCCGGTGCGGCCGCTGGTCCGCCAGCTCTTCGAGACGACACCGATCCGAGGCCTTTCGGAGCGGCTGCCGATGGTCCTCGAGACGGAATCCGGTTTTCACTTCCGCCGTTACGGCGGCTCGCTCCGCGTCGCGATGCACGACCCCGAGCCGCGCTGGAGCTTCGAGCCGTCGGTGGACGAGGCGATCCTGCCGGAGCGTCTCGAGCGCCTCGCCCGCCGGTTTCCGGCAGCCGCCGGCGCGCAGGTCAGTCGCGCCTGGGCGGGGCTCTACGACATGACGCCCGACGCGCATCCGATCATCGGGTTCGTCGGCGACGGCGTGTACGCAGCCTGCGGTTTCTCGGGCCACGGCTTCATGCAATCCCCCGCCGTCGGGCGCGCCGTCGCGGAGGAGCTCCTCCACGGCCACTCGGTGCTCGATCTGTCTCCGTACCGGCTCGAACGGTTCAACGCGGGGGCGGTCTTTCCGGAGGAGGTCGTCCTCTAGCTACTCAAAGGGAGTAGAGTGACCTCACTGGCTCTGCTCACAGAACCCGGCCTAAGCCCGCATAGAACACCGACGCGCCCAGGCGCGCGAGGCGAGGAGCTTTAGGCGAACGGGTTCGTCTGCGGGGCCAGCCTTTTGGTGATTCGTGCTCGAAACCGCGGCGTAGGCTACGAGCGGGGGTCGTGCTCCTCTGACTTCTCGCCGGCTTCCCCGATCTTCTCGACGACGAGGAAGCCCGGGGAGCGATTGACCACGCGCTCGACGCTGCCGTCTTCGTGGCCCGGCACGACGACGAATCGCTTGCCTCCTGTGCGCACGGCCTCGTACTGTGCGCGAGTGAGCAGCAGGGTCTCGAAGCACGTCTGCCGGCCGCACTCGCACAGAAACTCGGTCTCGCCTTCGACCACGAACTTCTCGTTCACTTCCGCGATTCGCTCGTTGACCTCGCGAAAGAGCCACTCGTTGCGGACGTACCGTTCTTCTTGACGGTTCAAGAAATGCTCCAAGTTCGAGTGCCGGACCCGGTCGGGGACCGGGGATGATAAGGCGGGCTCGGAGGTCAGGCCGCGAGAGTGGCTGCGACGTCCGGATGTACGCGCCCGAGGATCCGGAGATAGATCTCGAGCTCGCGTCGCGCGAGCGATAGGTCCAAGGCCTCGGGCGGCGTCAATGCGATCGTGTGCTCGTCCACCGGCTCGGGGGCGTACGCGCTGCGTTCGAAGAACTCCACCACGCGGTCGAGATCGGCCGGCCGATCGATACGGATTTCAAGTTGGTAGTCCACGGCAAGCAACTTGGATGACCACATGAAAGGAGGCGTTCGCGGCGCGAAAACTTTCACGTCAAAGGCGTGAGAAGAATGCGAAATAGGGAATAGACGTACTGTGAGCCCCCCACTTGAGCAGAGGCTGACCCGCGACACCTCGTTCGAGCGGCTCTACCGGCTCCACCGACGCGACGTATACGGCGCAGTCCTGCGGGACGTCCGTGATCCCGACGAGGCCGAGGACGTCACTCAAATCGCTTTCCTGAACGCCTTTCGGGCGATCCGGCGCGGCGAGCAGCCCGACAAACCGCGCGCCTGGCTCGTCACGATCGCGCGCAACGTCGTGCGCCGCCGTTATCAGGCTCTTGCCCGCCGGCCCCAGGAAGTCGCCCTGGGCCCGGAGGTCGCAGCCGATCTCGCCGATGTGAACGGGCCGACGGCGGGGGAGATCGCCGCCGCGATCCGTCGCCTCCCGCCGAACCAGCGCGCCGTCATCCTCCTGCGGGAGATCCAGGGACGTTCCTACGCGGAGATCGCGGAGGCGCTGAAGCTTTCACTGGCGGCTGTCGAGACGTTGATCTTCCGTGCTCGCCGCAGCTTGAGCCAGGAGCTCCAACTCGCAGACCACGTCCCGACGACTCAGCGGCGCACGCGCGGGCTCCGGGGCCTCCTGGCCCTCCCGCTGCCCGGTCTCGGCAAGCTCTCGCTCGGCTTCTCGGTCAGCAGGGCGGGCGTCGCCGCCCTCGTCGGAGGCGTCGCCATCGTCACGGTTCCCGTCACCGACGTGGAAGCCAACCCACCGCTCGCGCCGTCTGTTCAGCGCGCCCCGTCGCGCGCCGAAATGAGGGGCCCGGCCGTCGCTCCGAGGATCGCCCTCGCGCCGCAGGAGAAGGCCAAGCGTGCGACGGTCCAGCGCGGCGCCGGGGCCTCCCGCGAGACTGCGACCGACAACTTGAGCGGCGCGGGCGGCCTTCCCTCGCTGCCGCTTCCCTCCGTCGACTTGAGCCCCGGGGTGCCGCTGCCGCCTCTACCGGTCGAGCCGCTGCCCCTGCCGGTCGAGCCGCCTCCTTTGCCGTCCACGCCGGCGCTTCCGCTTCCCGGCTAGCGCTCTTCCCCCAAGTAGGGGGGCTTGCGCTACATCCGAAAGACGCCGAACTTCGTCTCGGAAATGGGTGCATTCAAGCTCGCGGCGAGGCCGAGCGCGAGGACGTGACGCGTGTCGAGCGGATCGATGATGCCGTCGTCCCACAACCGCGCCGTGGAGTAGTACGGGCTTCCTTCCCGCTCGTACTTGGCGCGGACCTCGTCTGGGTCCGCTCGGCCGACGGCGGTCAGGACCGTGGCCGCCTGCTCGCCGCCCATCACGCTGATGCGCGCATTCGGCCACATCCAGAGCTGCCGGGGCGAGTACGCGCGGCCGCACATGCCGTAGTTGCCCGCGCCGAACGATCCGCCGACGATGACCGTGAACTTGGGGACCTGGGCGCACGCGACCGCGGTCACCATCTTCGCGCCGTTCTTGGCGATGCCGCCGGCCTCGTACTCCTTCCCGACCATGAAGCCGGTGATGTTCTGGAGGAAGACGAGCGGGATGCGGCGCTTGCAGGCCAGCTGGATGAAATGAGCGCCCTTGAGAGCGCTCTCTGAGAAGAGGACGCCGTTGTTGGCGAGGATCCCGACGGGAAGCCCTTCGATGTGGGCGAAGCCGCAGACGAGCGTCTCTCCATAGAGCGCTTTGAACTCGTGCAGGCGGCTGCCGTCCACGAGCCGTGCGATCACCTCGCGCACGTCGTAGCCCTTGGCGTAGTCCTCCGGCACGATCCCGTAGAGGTCGGCGGGGTCGTAGAGAGGCTCCTCGGGCGCTTCGGGCTCCCACGGCGGCTCGGGCTGACGGCGGCCGAGGTTGGCGACGATCTCCCGCGCGAGCGCCAGGGCGTGCTCGTCGGAGACCGCGTAGTGATCCGCGACTCCGGAGACGCGCGCGTGCACGTCGGCCCCGCCGAGCTCCTCTGCGGTGACCTCCTCGCCCGTGGCGGCTTTCACCAGGGGCGGGCCGCCGAGGAAGATCGTCCCCGTCCCCTTGACGATCACCGTCTCGTCGCTCATCGCCGGGACGTAGGCGCCGCCGGCGGTGCACGAGCCCATGACGACGGCCACCTGCGGGATGCCCTTGGCCGACATGACCGCCTGGTTGAAAAAGATCCGGCCGAAATGGTCGCGATCCGGAAAGACCTCGTCCTGGAGCGGCAAGAACGCCCCTCCCGAGTCCACGAGATAGACGCAGGGAAGGCAATTCTGGTCGGCGACCTCCTGCGCCCGGAGGTGCTTCTTCACGGTGAGGGGGTAATAGGTGCCGCCCTTGACCGTGGCGTCGTTCGCGACGACCACGCACTGGCGTCCGTCGATCACGCCGATGCCGGTCACGATCCCGGCGCCGGGCGCATCCCCGTCGTAGAGCTCCCAGGCCGCGAGCGCGTTCAGCTCGAGAAAGGCCGAGTTCGGATCGAGCAGCCCCTCGATCCTTTCCCGTGCGAGCAGCTTGTCGCGCGACCGGTGCTTCTCGACGGCCTCGGCTCCGCCGGCCGCGGCCACGGCGGCGACGCGCTCACGCAGCTCCGCGACGAGCTCCCCCATCCGCGCGCGGTTCGCCTCGAACTCGGGCGAGCCCAGGTCGACCCTCGTTTCGAGGATCGCCACTACTCGTTGGGCGGGAGCTTGGCGAGCACCTGCTTGATCGCCCTCAGGACGTCCGCCTCGTCGTGGCCGAAGTCCTCGAGATACGAGTGGAGCGCGGAGCGCACAAGCCGCAGTTCGTCCTCAGTGAGCTCGATCGTGTGCACGGCCGCACAGCCTACGCGCTGGGTCGGCGCCACGGTTTCTGTCAGCCGGGGAGGCTGACCACCACGCGGTCGAGCGCGGTGCGAAGCACGGTGACGTAGTCCTGGAGCGCGTCGGGACCGCTTTCGTGGGCGATCTCCACTGCGCGGCTGCCCACGACGATCCCGTCCGCGAGGGCCGCGGCCCCCGCGGCGTGGTCGGGCGTCGAGATGCCGAAGCCCGCCAGGAGCGGGACGTCGGTGACGCCGCGGGCGCGCTCGACGAGGCCCGCGAGCTGCTCCGAGACCTCCCCTCGCGCGCCCGTGGTGCCGGTCAGCGAAACGAGGTACAGCCAACCGTCCGTTCGGTGAGCTGCGAGGCTGATGCGCTCCGACGGCGTTGTCGGCGCGACCAGCTGGACACGGCGCAGCTCGGGCGCGGCCTCGATCGGCAGGTCGGCCACGATCAGGCTCGTGGCGCCCGCCTTTTGGGCGTCGGCCTGGAAGCGCTCGTAGCCGTAGGCCTCGAGGATGGACGCGTACGTCATCGGGATCAGGGGGACCTCTACACGAGCACGAGTCTCGGCCAGGCACTCCAGGCACGCCCGCGTGCGCATCCCCTGGGCGAGCGCCCGCTCGCCCGCCAGGCGGATCACCGGGCCGTCGGCCAGCGGGTCGGAGAACGGAAACCCGATCTCGAGCAGGTCGGCGCCGCCCGCGACGGCAGCGGCTGCGAGCTCCGGCGTGTCCGGGCCCGCCATGAGATAGATCGAGAGCTTCTTCACCGGCCGAGCACCGTCGCGAGGTCCTTGTCGCCGCGGCCGGAGAGCCCGACGAGGATCAGTTCGGCGTCGAGGTCGAGAGCGCGCGCGAGGGCGTGGGCCGGCTCCAGCGCCGGGATGATGCCCTCGCGCTCGGCGAGGAGATGGAAGGCGCCGAGCGCCTCCTCGTCCGTCGCCGCCCGGTACTCGGCCCGCCCCGTGTCTCGCAGAAAGGCGTGCTCCGGCCCGACGCCGGGGTAGTCCAGGCCTGCGGAGATCGAGTGGGCGTCCGCGATCTGCCCGTCCTCGTCGGCGAGGAGCGAGGAGCGAGCGCCGTGCAGGACTCCCGCCCGGCCGCTTCCCAGGCTCGCGGCGCCGGCGGCTTCGACCCCGACCAGGCGCACGTCGGCGTCCTCCAGGAAGCCGGCGAACAGCCCGATCGCATTCGAGCCGCCGCCCACGCAGGCGACGACGGCTTCAGGGAGCCTGCTCTCGGCGGCCAGCATCTGCTCGCGCGCCTCGCGGCCGATGACCGACTGGAGCTCTCGCACCAGCTCGGGATAGGGATGCGGGCCGACGCACGAGCCGATCATGTAGTGCGTCGTCTCGACGTTCGTGATCCAGTCGCGGATTGCTTCGCTCGTGGCCTCCTTGAGCGTCCGCGTCCCGAATTCCACGGCCCGAACCTCGGCGCCAAGCAGATGCATGCGCTCGACGTTGGGCTTCTGGCGCTCCATGTCTTCCGAGCCCATGTAGACGACGCATTCGAGGCCGAAGCGAGCGCAGACGGTCGCCGAGGCGACCCCGTGCTGGCCGGCGCCCGTCTCGGCGACGATGCGCTTTTTCCCCAGGCGCCGGGCCACGAGCGCCTGCCCGACCGCGTTGTTGATCTTGTGCGCACCGGTGTGACAGAGGTCCTCGCGCTTGAGGTAGATCGTCCTGTCCCCGCCGAGACGCTCGGTGCGGTAGAGCGGGGTTGGGCGCCCGACGTATGTCGCCTGGAGCTGCTCGAGCTCGAGACGGAAGCCGGGGTCGTCCCTGATGTCGTTCCAGCCCTCCTCCAGCTCGTCGAGCGCGGGCACGAGGGTCTCCGGGACGTAGCGGCCGCCGTAGGCGCCGTAGAAGCCGTTTGCCGCCGCCTCTCCACCGGGGGGTGGATGAGGGGGGCTTGCCCCCCTCATAGTCACGACGCGGCCTCGACGAAGGCGCGCACCTTCTCGTGGTCCTTGATTCCTGGCGAGCTTTCCGTGCTCCGACTCGCGTCCACCGCCCACGGCTGGACAGCGTCGATGGCGGCTCGCACGTTCTCTGGTCTGAGGCCGCCGGCGAGCAGCACACGGCCGTCTACGTCGGCCGCTCGCTGCAAGTGGCCCCCGTCCTCCTCCAGCCACGGCAGGTCGAGCACCTTCGCTACGGCTTCGCTCTCCCGCAGGAGAACGCCGTCGCGAGCGCGGTGGCCGTTCTCCTCTGCGTAGAGCTGGATCAGGTCGGTGCCCACATCTTCGGCCTCGCCGACGAACACTCCCACCGACAACATGGCGTCGGGCACCGGCAGCGGCCCCTCGGCCCGGCGCGGGCTGTCCGCGAGTACGAAACCGGCCAGGTCGGCGCCGGCCTCAGCGGCCGCGGCGACGTCCTCCTCACGGGTCAGTCCGCAGATCTTGACGAGCGGACGGCGAAGGAGGTCGGCGAGCAGGGCGGCCGGATCAGGCGCTCGCATCAGCGCGGATCCGACGAGGACGGCGTCGGCGCCCGCAAGCTCGGCTGCGGCGGCGTGGGCGCGGTTCTGGATGCCGCTCTCGGCGACGATCACCCGGTTGCGCGGCGCGCGCGCGACGAGCTCCAACTGGGCGCGCCTGTCGATCTCGAAGGTGGCGAGGTCGCGCGCGTTCAGGCCGATGACTTCGGCGCCGAGGGCCTCGGCGCGGCGTAGCTCATCCGCATCGTGGGCCTCGACCAGAAGCTCCAGTTCGAGTTCTTCCGCCGCGCGTCTGAGGTCGGCAGCCGTGCTGTCGTCCAGTTCGCGGAGGAGCAAGAGGGCGGCGTCGGCTCCATTCGCGCGGGCCTCGAACAGGGCCGCGCGATCGAAGAAGAAACCCTTCGCGAGCAGTGGAAGCTTCGTCGCCGCGCGGGCGGCGCGAAGATCGTTCCACGTGCCGCCGAAGCGCTCGTCGACGAGGATCGATACGGCCGCGGCTCCTGCCTTCTCGAAGGAACAGGCCAGCATTGCAGGCTCGGCATCCGACCGCAGATCGCCCGCAGACGGAGAACGTCGTTTGACCTCGGCGATCGCGCCCAGGCCGGGGGCCGCGAGGGCGTCGCGAAAACGGCCCATAGCCTAGACCGCCACCTCCTTCGCCTGCGAGAACGCGATCAGCTCTTCGAGTCGCTCTCCGGCAGCGCCCGAAGCGAGCGCCTCGCTCGCGACCCTGTAACCCTCCTCGAGGTCTCGCGCATGCCCTCCGGCCGCCACCGCCCCGCCTGCGTTGAGCAGGACGGCCTCGCGCTTCGCGCCCTTGGCACCCGCGAAGATCTCGCGAATAGTCCGCGCGTTCTCCTCGGGCGAGCCCCCCGCGAGGTCGGAGGGCCGGCACCGCGGGACTCCGAAGTCCTGCGGGTCGATCTCGCGGCTACGCACCTTGCCGCCGGCGACCTCGCACACGAGGTTCGGGCCGGCGGGGGAGAGCTCGTCGATCCCGCCCGCGCCGTGGACGACGAAGGCGCGGCGCGCGCCGAGGCGCGACAGCACCGTGGCGATCGTCGGGACGAGCTCCGGTGCGTACACGCCCACGACCTGCGCCCGGGCTCCGGCGGGATTCGTCAGCGGTCCGAGCACGTTGAAGACAGTCCGAGCGGCGAGCTCTCGCCGCACCGGGGCCGCATGCCGCATCGCGGGATGATGTGACGGCGCGAAGAGGAAGCCGAACCCGAGCTCGTCGATCGAACGCTCGATCCGCTCGGCGGGCAGCTCGAGCTGGAAGCCGAGCGCCTCGAGGACGTCCGCGGAACCCGACGACGATGAAACCGCTCTGTTGCCGTGCTTGGCTACTCCGGCGCCCGCGGCCGCCGCGAGGAGTGCGGCGGCGGTGGAGATGTTGAACGTGCCCGCGCCGTCCCCGCCCGTGCCCGCCGTGTCGACCAGGTCGGCCCGCTTCGGCTTGACCGCCAGCACGTGCGCGCGCATGGCTTCGGCACAGCCGGCGATCTCGGCGGCCGTCTCGCCTTTCAGGCGGAGGGCGATGAGGAAACCGCCCATCTGAGCAGGGGTCGCCTTCCCCTCCATGATCTGATTCATTACGTCTCTCGCCTGCGGCTTCGAAAGGTCATGACGGTCGAGGATTCGGGCCAGAGCCTCCTGGATGGTCATCTCTTTCCTTCCAGGAAGTTCTTGGCCAGAGCCGCCCCGTCCGGGGTGAGCACGGACTCCGGGTGGAACTGGATGCCGTCGACGGGCAGGTCGCGGTGGCGCACAGCCATCACCTCGCCGTCGTCGGTCGTCGCACAGACCTCGAGCTCGTCCGGTACCCGCGTCGCCGCCAGCGAGTGATAGCGCCCGCCCTGGAGCGGATCCGGCAAGCCGGAGAAGAGCCCGCGCCCGTCGTGTGCGATCTCGCTCGCCTTCCCGTGGACGAGCCGCTGGGCCTGCCCGACCTCGCCCCCGAAGGCCTCCACGATCGCCTGGTGGCCGAGGCAGACCCCGAGCGTCGGAACGCGCGGGCCCAGGCGCTTGATGATCTCGACAGTCGCGCCCGCGCTCTCGGGTCGACCCGGCCCGGGGGAGATGACGAGGTGGCTGGGAGCGAGCCGCTCCGCCTCGTCCGCGTCGATCTTGTCGTTGCGGATCACCGTCACTTCGGCGCAGAGCTCCTCGAACAGATGCGCCAGGTTGTACGTAAACGAGTCGTAGTTGTCGACCAGCAGAATCACGCGTTCGTGCCTCGCTCGGCTTCGTCCAGTGCAGCTTCCAACGCAGCCAGCTTACGCAGGCACTCCTCGTGCTCGGAGCGCGGGTCGGAGTCGGCCACGATCCCCGCACCGGCCTGGAACCGGGCGACGCCGCCGGCCAGGACGACAGTGCGAATCGCGATGCAGGTATCGAACGCGCCGTCCGGAAGGGCGTAACCCACGGCGCCGGCGTACGGACCTCGGCGATAGTCCTCGAGCTCCGAGATGATCTGCATGGCCCGCACCTTCGGGGCGCCCGAGACCGTGCCCGCGGGGAAGCACGCGCGGAGGAGGTCGAAAGGCCCGCATTCGGGCCGGAGCTCTCCGGCCACCTCCGAGACGAGGTGGGTCACGTGCGAATAGCGCTCCGGTTCCAGGAAGCGGCCGACCCGCACCGTCCCCGGGCGGCAGACGCGCGAGAGGTCGTTGCGCCCGAGGTCGACGAGCATGACGTGCTCCGCGCGATCCTTCTCGGAGGCGAGCAGCTGCTCTCCGTCGCCGGCACCGGGCTCGATCGTGCCTGCGATCGGGTTCACGCTGGCGCGCCTTCCCTCCAGCTTCACCAGCGTCTCCGGCGAGGAGCCGACGAGGGTGACGTCCCCCAGCTCGAGGAGGAAGTGGTAGGGCGAGGGGTTGATGCGGCGCAGCGACCGGTAGAGCGTGAGCCCGGAGGCGTCCGTCTTCCGCTCCGCCCGTTGCGAGAGGACGATCTGGTAGGCGTCGCCCTCCCGGATGTAGTCCTTCGCGGCACGAACTCGTAGCTCGTATTCGGCTTGATTCGGGGTGCGGTGGGTGGCCTCGGAGCGTTTGGACGCGAAACGGGGCTCCTCGAACGGTTGAGCCAGGAGCCGCGCGATCGAATCCCGGTCCCCGGCGAGCACCTCGGCGACGCTCGAGGCGTGGTCGAAGCGCACGACTGCGTCGGCGACCAGGAAGCGGCTCTCCGGTAGACCGGGCCCGTCGGCCGGGAGCGGCACGGTCGGCTCGAGCTTGGCGATGTGGTCGAAGCCGAGGTAGCCGACGACGGGCCGCCCCGCGGCGAGCTCCCGCTCGGCGTCCTCGAAGGCGACGAGCCGCGCTCCGGAGCCAACCAGGCTGTAGCGGCCGAGGCGGCCCTTCTCGACCGATTCGAGCAGGAAGCTCGCTGCCCCTTCCGCCCTCAGCCGCAAGTACGCCCCCAAGGGGGTGATCAGATCTGCGTGGATGTCGGTGGCGATCGTCATGGCAAACGAAAAGACCCTCCAGCGGAAGGTCTTTGGGCGGAACGGGGGCTTTCGGGCCTAGGTCAGCAGGCTACGCTCCCGCTCCGCTCGCGGCGCCAGGCCCACCAGGTGCGGATCGAGAGGTTCATCTCGACTCAGCGTAGGGCACGGCGCGGGCGCCCGTCAACCCATTGGAAACGCTCGTTCCAGGGATTGCCGCCGCGTGCGCGCCGACCGATACGACGCTCAAGGCCGTATCCCCGAATGCGGTGAAGGAGTCACCCGATGCGCACCTTCCGGTGTAGGCGCTTCCGGGACCAAGAGGGACAGGCGTTCGTGCTGAGCTTCCTGTTTCTCACAGTCCTACTCGGCATGTCCGCTGCCGTCCTCGACGTTGGCGCCTGGTACCGCGCGCAACGCCACCTCCAGGCGACGGTAGACGCTGCGGCGCTCGCCGGCGCCCAAGCTCTTCCGGACGACCCGTCCCAAGCCTCCAGCCTCGCCAGCCAGTACGTGGACAAGAACGGTGGCGCCGCGACGCGTTCAGTCAGCTTCAAGAGCGGCTTGACCGCCTCGGACAGCGTCAAGGTGACCGCCACGCGGACCGCCCCCGGCTTCTTCTCGAAGGTGTTCGGCATCGAGAGCGTGAACGTGCGGGCGACCGCAACGGCCCGCGCCGACACCATCGAGGAGGCCCGCTGGGTCGCTCCGATCGCGGTGGACGAGAAGCACCCGATGCTGCAGTGCAAGCCGCTTCCTTGCTTCAACGAGGATACGACGCTCGACCTCAAGAAGACCGGGCCGGGCGCCTTCCGTCTCGTCAATCTCGACGGGTCGCGTGGCGGCATCGGGCCGACGACCCTCGCGGATTGGATCGAGCGCGGCTTCGACGGTTGGATGCCGCTCGACTGGTACTACTCGGATCCGGGCGCGAAGTTCAACTCCTCCCAGGTGAGGGACGCGCTCGATGACCGCCTGGGCGACGAGCTCCTCTTCCCCGTCTACCGTGCTACGCGAGGCGGAGGAGCCAACTTCGAGTACCTCGTCGTCGGCTGGGTGGGCTTCGTCGTCACGAGCTACGACATCCAAGGGAGCAAGAGCAAGCTCTTCGGCTATTTCACCCGGGTCATCTGGGAAGGGATCCAGAACGAGTCAGGGGGCGCGACCGACTTCGGAGCCCGCGCGGTCTCCCTCGTCGAATAACGACGCGGCAGCGCCGCGAGCCGTTGGTACGCTGATTTCGTGGCCCGCTCAGTGATTGCATCCGCCGTCCGCACGCCGTTCGGCAAGCTCGGCGGTGCCCTCAAGGACTACGAGGGAACGCGGCTCGGCGCGATCGCCGTCCGCGCGGCACTCGACCGTGCGGGCGTCCCGAACGACGAGGTCGAGTACGTCGTCATGGGTCAGGTGCTCCAGGGCGGCGCAGGGCAGGCCCCCGCCCGGCAAGCGGCCTTTGGCGCCGGCCTGCCGAAGGAGGTCCCCGCCGACACGATCAACAAGGTCTGCGCCTCCAGCATCCGCGCGGTCGAGATCGCCGATCTCATGATTCGTTCGGGTGACCACAGCGTCGTGGTCGCGGGTGGGATGGAGTCGATGTCGAATGCCCCCTACATCCTCAAGCAGGCGCGGTTCGGCTACCGGCTCGGGGACGGCACCCTGATCGACCTGATGACCCATGACGGGCTCACCTCGACCTTCGACCAGAAGCACATGGTCGAGCAGGCGTCGTTCGTCTCCCGGGAGCTGGGCATCTCGCGCGAGGATCAGGACCGGTGGGCGCTGCGCTCGCACGAGCGCGCCGTCCACGCCATCGACAACGGGCTCTTCGAGGACGAGCTCGTTCCCGTGGACGGCGTCACCGTCGACGAGAGCCCGCGCAGGGACACCTCCTACGAGAAGCTCTCCAGCCTCAAGCCGGTCTTCGACCCGGAGGGGACGACCACCGCCGGCAACGCGCCCGGCGTGAACGACGGGGCCGGGGCTCTCGTCGTCACGAGCGAGGAGTACGCGAGGAAACGCGGCCTCGAGGCGCTCGCGACCATCGTCTCGCAGGCCTACGTGGCCGACGACTTCGCCTACCTCGCGCGCACGCCCGCTAAGGCGGGGAAGATCGCGCTCGAGAAGGCCGGCAAGACGATCGACGACGTCGAGCGGGTGGAGCTGAACGAGGCCTTCTCCTCCGTCGTCCTGAATTCGGCCGAGATGCTCGGCGCCGATCCGGAGCGCGTGAACGTGAACGGGGGCGCCGTCGCCCTCGGGCATCCGATCGGCGCCTCGGGCGCCCGGATCCTCTCCACGATGATCTACGAGCTCCGCCGAAACGGCGGCGGCCTCGGGCTCGCGGCCATCTGCTCCGGCGGTGGCCAGGGCGACGCGCTCCTCATCGAGGTCTAGGGCTTTTCTCGCGACGAGTCGCTGCGCGACGAGACGCGCGGAGCCAGGAGGGTTTGACGAAACAGGCGCTGTGCCGTCGAGGCCGCGCTGTCTGGCGCGGGGCGGTGTCCTCGGTCGCGCCCGTATCGGACTCGATACGAGCGCTCCCTGCGTCCTTGCCTCGCACCACCCATCGCACCCCAACGACGAGGCCCGTTCCGCCAAACCCCCCTAATCCGTGACGAGCGAGAGGGGCTTCTTCGTCCTGGCGCGCGCGAAGACGTGCCCGGTCGCGGCGTCCACGACTGCATAGAGCTTCTCGTCCAAGGTCACGTAGGCGAGCCCGTCGACCGCTTCCACCCAGCTGACACCGGTACCTTCGAGGACCTGGAAGAGCTTGTTGCCGCCGAGGTCGTACCCGACGAGGCCGAATCCCGGTGGCTTGGCCGAGGCGGCCCAATCCGTGACGCCGAAGGCGAGCAGCGTGTCCTCGACACGGGCGAAGTCGCTCGCCTCGTCGTCGATCTTCCGGATCGTCCAGGTGCCGGTGTCGATCAACGAGAGGCCTGCCGCCTGCGCAGCGACGTCGGGATCGCCGTTCTCGTCCGTGGAGACGGCGTAGTCGGCCCCGGTGACGGCAATCAGCCCGTTCCGGAGCCAGACCGCCTTCCGCTGCGGTCCCTCGATGAGCTTCGCCTGAGCGGCCGGTTCCAGCCAGTTCCTCAGGCGCTGGAGGAGCGAGACAGGCTCCGAGAGCGTGTGGTAGCGGACGGCGAGGTTGCGGAGGCTCACTTCCGCCACGGTCCTGCCGGCGGGGACGATCAGGGCGCGCCTCCCCGGCGCGTCGATCGCGAGGCCCGGCTTCGCCTGGCGGGCCCGGTAGCCGCTGCTGTCGTTTTCCGTCTCCCAGCCGCCGGCGATCTCGCGCACGGGGACCGAGGTCATCCCCTTGCCTCCAACGATCGTGAGCTCGATTGGACCGATGTGGTTGCGTGGACCCGTGATCAGGACGACCGTCCCGGGCCCGGCCTGGGTGGCGAGGATCGTTCGATTGAGCCGATGGCGGCGGAGAACCTGCCGCCCGATCGGATCGACCACCGCCACCGCGCGATCCGTCTCCCCGTCGACAACGGCGAACAAGGAGCCGCCTTGCCACGAAAGGAAGGTCACCCAGCCGTCGAGCCCGAGCTTCACGACCCCGACCTGCTTCATCCGTCGGAGGTCGATCAGCTGGATGCTCGGGTCGGTGCCGTTTCCAAGTGCGAGCCAGCGGCGGTCGGGGGAGTACGCGGTTGCCGACGCGCCGGCCAGGAGGAGAGGTACGCGCCGGCCGAACGGCTGGAGCGTGACGGACTTGACGCGTGTGAGCTTGGTCTCGGCGAACCCGGTTTCGTTCCAGACGATCCCGAGTACCGCCCCCGGAGGCCTCCCAGGAGCGGCGGGAAGGTCGGGCCGTGCGCCCTCTCCACCGATTCCGGCGGCCAAGGCGATCGCTGCGATGAACGTCCGAAGCATTCGGACGGATTACGCCGGGGCTGTGGTCGCCGTTCCGGCTACGCTCCTCGACCGTGAGCTTCGAGCACGTTCTCGTCGTCGGAGCGGGCCAGATGGGCGGGGGCATAGCCCAGGTGATCGCCTCCTCCGGGCGCCGGGTCTCCCTGCACGACGCGGCTCCCGGAGCGACGGAGCGCGGGCTCGAGACCATGCGGAAAAGCCTCGAGCGGCTGGTCGCGAAGGGGGCCGAGGTCGACCCGGACGACGTGTTGAGCCGCGTCGAGCCCGTCGGCGATCTCGTCCAGGCCGACCTCATGGTCGAGGCCGTCGTGGAGGACGCGGAGGTCAAGAAGGACATCTTCCGCCGGGCCGACGACGTGCTCCAGCCGGCGGCGATTCTGGCGTCGAACACGTCGTCGATTCCCATCTCCTCACTCGCCGCGGCAACCGGGCGCCCGGACAAGGTGATCGGGATGCATTTCTTCAACCCGGTGCAGTTGATGGCGCTCGTCGAGGTCGTGAGCACGCCGCAGACGTCGGAAGAGACGCGCGCCGCGGTCGTGGAGCTCGCCGAGGAGCTGGGGAAGACGCCGGCGGAGGCGAACGACTTCCCCGGCTTCGTGTCGAACCGCATCCTCATGCCGTACATCAACGAAGCAGTCTGGGCCCTGCACGAGCGTGTGGCCGAGCCGGAGGCAATCGACACGATCGCCAAGCTCGGCTTCAACCATCCGATGGGCCCGCTGGCGCTCGCGGACCTGATCGGCCTGGACACCTGCGTCGCCATCCTCGAGGTGCTTCGCGACGGCTTCGGCGACAGCCGTTACGAGCCGTGTCCGCTGCTACGGGAGCACGTCGCCGCCGGCCGACTGGGACGGAAGTCCGGCCAAGGGTTCTACCCCTACTCCTGAGCTCACCCTAAAGAGTTAGGCCGAGTGGGCCGACACAAGAATCTGCCTAGATCGGAAGCTTTAGAGACATGCGCATTCTCCTTGTGGACGACGACCCGGGGCTGCGCGTCCTCCTGAGGACGACGTTCGAGGCTGTCGATGTCGAGGTTGTGGAGACCGACAACGCCGCCTCGGCCGCCGCCGCCCTCGAGCGGGCCCGGCCCGATGTCGTCGTTCTGGACGTCCGCATGCCCGGGATGGACGGCCTCGAGCTCTGTCGCCGCATCAAGGACGATCCGGAGACCGCCGGCATCCCGGTCGTCCTACTCACCGGGTCAGACGGAAAGACGAAGGAGAACGGCGACGCCGCGGGCGCCGATGCGTTCATTCGCAAGCCTTTCAGCCCCCTGGAGCTCCTTTCGGTCGTCGAACGCCTCGCGGGCGGCCTGCACCCGTTCCCCTTCCGGGCGGGCAAGGCGCGGGGAGTGGAGGAGCAGCTCGACCTCTATGCCCGGGATCTCCGGCACCTGCTCGAGATCGAGCGCGGTCAGCGGGTCCTCCTTCAGGCGGCCTATCACGAAACCGTGTCGGCGCTCGCCAGCGCGCTCGAGACCAAGGACACCGGAACACGGGCGCATTCCCAACGAGTCCAGCGCTATGCCGTCGAGCTCGCGCGGACGATCGACGGCGACCTCGCCGAGGACCCGAGCGCGGAGTACGGCTTCCTCCTCCACGACGTCGGCAAGATCGGGATCCCCGACTCGATCCTGCAGAAGCCCGGACCGCTCGACGAGGGCGAGCGCGGGTTGATGCAGAAGCACACGGTCCTCGGCGAGCAGATGCTCGGCGGAGTGGCCTTCCTGCAGGGGAGCGGGCTCGAAGTCGTGCGTGCTCATCACGAGCGCTGGGACGGCACCGGCTATCCGGACGCGATCGCCGGCACCGACATTCCGCTCGGTGCGCGCGTGTTCGCGGTCGCGGACACGCTCGACGCTATGACGAGCGACCGGCCGTATCGGCAGGCAGGTCGCTGGCGCGACGCGGGCGTCGAGGTCCTCCGTCAGTCCGGGTGTCAGTTCGATCCGACGGTTGTACGCGCGTTCCGAGCGTGCGAGCCGCGCCTGCGCACGATTCGCAGCGAATTCGCGGCTGCGTGACGATCGTCACCTTTTTGCGTGATCCTTCGCGGCCCCCGCAAGCCGATCTCTAGGCCATGCGACGCGTATTCGCGCTCCTCCTTCTGACGGCCACTGCGGCGGTTGCCGCCGGCTGCTCGGGAGCCGAGGCGAAGGAGGCGCAGGCACTCCTCGTCCAGTCGAACGCCGCCTTCGCGGACGTCCGCTCCGCGACGTTCACGGCCCGAATGTCGCTGACCGGAGGGCCTCGGGAATTGGGCATGACGATGTCGGGCGGGGGCTACGCGCATGGAAGGAGGGCGGGCGACTTCTACGTGCTTGCCACCTCCGACAATCTCGGCTTCCGTGACCTCATTCTCGTCAACCGTTCGGGTCGGGTCTCGATGAGTGTCGACGGCATTCCGCTGGGCGACGTCCCACTTCCGAACACAACGGCCGACAACCCGATCCAACTGGTCGACCTCTCCCAGTACGTAAAGGAGGTGGACGTCGAGCACGGCAAGCTGATCGACGGCGAGCTCATGACGAAGCTGACCGGCGTGATCGACACCGCCGGTCTCGCCAAGGGAGCGCTCGCAGACGTCACCGGAGCGGGCGGAGACGGCCTGGATCTCTCCAAGTCCCTCGGCGATACGCGCATCGTCCTCTACCTCTCGGAGGCGACGCATTTGCCCATGCGGGGGCTCGTCGACGTCCCGATGGACGTCGCCGGCGAGAAGATCGCGATGCACCTCGACTTCGCGTACACCTCCTACGACCAGAAGGTCGACTTCCCGCGCGTCCGCTGAGGAAAGGGGCGCGGGCGGCCGCCTCTATACTCGCCGCCGAGATGGATTTGGAGCTCATCTCATGAGGAAGAGGGATGAGCCCGTCCGGCTGACGCGGATCTACACGCGCGCGGGGGATGCGGGGGAGACGAGCCTCGGCGACGGCAGCCGTGTGCCCAAAACCGACCTGCGCATCGAGGCGTACGGCACGGTGGACGAGCTCAACTCGCTCCTGGCCCTCGCGCTCGCGTCGTCGCTGCCGACGGAGTTCCGGCCGTGGCTCGAGCGGATTCAGAACGAGCTCTTCGACCTCGGCGCCGACCTCTCCGTGCCTCTCGAGGACGAGCGCGAGCGCTTGCGCGTTGCCCCCGGGCAGGTCGAGTGGCTCGAGCAGCTCTGCGACCTGGTGAACGAGAGGCTCGAGCCGCTGAAGAGCTTCGTCCTGCCGGGTGGAGGCGAGGCGGCCGCCCGGCTGCACGTCGCGCGGACCGTCTGCCGTCGAGCCGAGCGGGCGGCCGTCGCGCTCGGCGAGACAGCGGAGATCAACCCGCTCGCTCTGGCGTACCTCAACCGCCTCTCGGATCTTCTCTTCATCCTCGCCCGCGCTGCCTCGGCCGGCAACGAGTTGCTCTGGAAGCCTGGGAGCTCTTCCTAGCAGGGGCCGCGTCGTTCGCGGCCGCGTTGCTCGGCGGGGCGGTGGGGCTCGTGTTGGGCAGCCTGCGCCTCCCGGCCTTGCTCTTGGCCGCCTCGAGCCCGGCCGCCGCCGCGGGAACGAACATTGCGGTGAGCACCTCAGCGGCACTCACGGCGGGTGTGACCCACGCCCGCGCAGGCCGTGTCGACTGGACGACCGCGGCGTGGATGACACCGCCTTCCGTGGCGGCAGCTTTCGTAGGCGGCTACTTCAGCGGTCTCGTCCCAGAACGGGTTCTCCTGGCCGCCATCGCCGTCCTCCTCGCCTGGAACGGCCTGCAGCTCCTGCTCGAGCTACGCGCCCCGCGCCGAGCGGCCCGACCGCGCCTGGCCGCCGTTCTTGCAGGCGCGGCCATCGGCCTGATCGGGGGGGCGGTCGGGCTGATCCTGGGGACGCTGCGGATGCCCGCGCTCCTCGGGAGCGTCGGCCTGGACGCGCACCGGGCGGTCGGAACGAACCTCTTCGTGGGGTTCTTCCTCGGCCTGTCGGGCTTCGCGGGACACGCCGTCCGGCTGGAAGTCGACTGGACGCTCCTGGTCGTCTGCGTTTGCGCGACGGTGCCCGCCGCCTGGCTCGGCGCGCGAGTCGCTGGAAGGCTGTCCGAGAAGGCGCTGAAGCGCTGGATCGGTGCCGCCCTCCTGGCGGTCTCCGTGGCGATCGCCGTCGCCGCGGTGCTCGGTTAGAAGCGGCCGGTGAGGCGCCGGACCGAAGCGGTCACGGCGTGGAGCAGCCGCTCGTCCCAGAAGAGGAGCGGCTCGTCCATCCCGCCGCTCTGCCCGGGACGAGCTTGCCGCGGTCGCCGGGCGCGGAGAGCAACGCCGCCGGCGGCCACGAACGCGCCGCCCAACAGGGCCAGGCCGGCCAGACGCCGTAGCAGGGAGGTCGCATCGTCGTCCGCCGGCGTGAAGCTCTGCGGCTCGACGTCGCCAACGCCGCCGGAGTCGCCTGCTTCGGAGGGTGCTGGCGAGCCGTCACCCGAACCCGTCTGCAGGGGGCCGCTGCCCGAGGGGGACGTATAAGGCGTTGGAGTCCCGCGGTAGCCGCTTCCGCCGTAGTTCGTCCCGCCGGAGCCCGTGCTGCCGCCGGTCCCTGTCGGGATCGCGGAGCCGTTCCGTCCGGCCGGGCCGCGCGAGACCTTGAGGCCCACCGCGGCGCCCTTGAAGACCACACCGGTGCGGGCGCTGATGACGCGGCCGGCGCCGATGGTGGCCGAATAGGCATAGCTGATCGCGCCGGCGCGGAGGCCGCGGCCGGCCAGGCGCGTCTTCGCCTGGCTGACGAGCAGCCTCGCGAGGCTCGGGACGATCACGAGCGTTCCGGTCTTTGCGCCGACGTTTCCAGCGGAATCGCGTGCGGCGACCTGGAAGGAGCGCGAATCCGAGCTCTTGAAGCGGCCCATGTCGACGGAGCGCGCCGAGGCTGCCAGCGTCCGCACGACCTTCCCCTTCGCGTACACGAGGTAGGCCGAGACAACGCCGTTGTCGGTGGCGGCCTTCCACTTGAGCACCAGGCGGCCGTTCGAGCGCGAGCCCGAGAAGTTGCTCGGCTTCGTCGGGGACTGAACGTCTTTCAGAAGGCTGAAGGAGGAGAGGTGCTTCGTGAGGATGTGCACGTCCGAGCCCGACCGGTAAAAGCCGTCCTGCCAACCGCCCGGCAGCGTCTGGCCGCTCGGGATCGGAGCGATGGCCCGCCAGGAGCCGCTCTCGAACGTGGCGGGGACGATGGTGCCCGTGCCGTTCGCGATCGTGAGGTCGAGCGCCTTCGTGAAGGTGTGCACGGCCGAGCCGTCGAGAGCCCAGTAGGCCGTGACGTCATAGATGTCGCCGGCGGTCTCGAAGCCGCCCGAGACGGTCGCCGGGGGTCGCGGATCGACGCGGACGACGAGCCAGTCCCCGGCCGGCGCGCCGCTCCAGGCACCCGCCGGCACCGAGAAGTCGGCGTTGCCGTTCGTGGCGGCGAGCGTCATGGCGGCAGTCGCGAAGGAGTTCTTCTCGACCCACGGGTAGTCCGCGGCCGCCAGGTTCCAAACGGTGAAGTGGATGAGGATGGGCTTGCGATTTCCCGCCAGGTCTTCGAGCTCCCCTGCCAGCGTGTGGGGCCCGTCGCCGAAGGCCGACGTGTAGGTCACGGTCGCGCCCGCGACGACCGGGGCCGGGGCAGCGACGCCGTCGAGAGTCGCGTTGGCGATTCCGGCCACGTTCTCGCTGGCGCCGATCGTGAGCGTGCCCGCGGCCGGCTCGAGGGAGCCGTCGTCCGGCGCGGACGACGACACCGTCGGCGCCGTGTTGTCGACGGTGACCGTCCGGAGCGCCGAGTTGGCCGTGTTGCCCGCGTTGTCGGTCGCCCGGGCGCGTAGTTCGTAGCTGCCGTCCGAGACGCTCCCGGTGTTCCAGCTCGTCCCGATCGTCGTCCAGGTTCCCGCGCCGGCCGGCGAACGCTGGACGACCAGGGTCGCCACGCCCGACCCGCTGCCGTCGTCGGCGGAGGGGCTAAGTGAGACAGTGCCGCGCACCGGCGAGCCGGGGTCGGCGAGCAAGACGTTCGGCCCGGTCGCATCGATCGTCCAGGAGACGCTGTCCGGGGACGCGTCCGTGTTCGCGGAGCTGTCCGTGGCCCGCACGTCGAAAGTGTGGGAACCGTCGCCGAGGGCGGCGTACGCGGCCGGGCTCGAGCAGGCAGCGAACGCCGATCCGTCGAGGGAGCACTCGAATTTGCTTCCCGCCTCGTCGGAGCTGAAGGCGAACGTTGCGTCGGGGCTGGCCGAGAGGGAGGCCGGGCCCGACGTGATGGTCGTCTCGGGCGGGTCGGTGTCGGCGTCGTTGTTCACGGCCGTCCAGTCGAACTGGACGCTGACCGCGGAGCCCTGGTAGGCGTTCTCCGCGCCGGCCCCCGCATCGGGGAACGAGACGCGGAACTCGTACACGCGCGAGGCTCCCGCCGCGAGGGTGCCGAGCGTGACGGGGGTCAGCGCAGCGATCTTGCCGTTGTAGACCGTGACCGGGGAGCCCACGTTCGTGACGTCCCGGATGACGAGGTCGAGCTCGCCCGAGAGCGCTCCGCCGCCGGCCCCGGGGGTGTCGAGCAGGTCCGAGGTCGAGAGGGAGAGGTCGCCGGGGACCGTTCCGGTGTTGCCGAGCGTGACCGTGTCGGTGACCGAGTCGCCCGGACGCATTCCGCCCAGGCTGAGGATCGCGGCGCCCTCCTTGTCGTTCGAAAGCGTCAGGGAATCGCTGGGGCCCGAAGTCAGCTCGAGCTCGGCGCGCGCAGGCGTCGAAGACGAAGAGAGAACGGCCAGGCAGATCGCGACGACGACCAGCGCGAGCACCTCCAGCCGCAGAAACGCGCCGCGGGCCCGGCGATGCCGGGCCCTCGTGCGCGTCCTGTCGGTGGTCGGTCGCAGCATGGTCTAGAACTCCGCGTCGTTCGGGGGCGTGACCTCGAGGCGGGTCACTGTCGTGATCGCGTTCCCGGCGATGTCCGTCAGGGTGGCGGCCACGGGCCAGCTCGTCTGGCCGGCGGTGCCCGCGTTCAGGAACTGGGGCTTGTCGGGCGTCCCGAGGGTGAGCGTGACCGTGGCGCCGGTCTGGGAGATCGTCGAGTTGGCGAAGACGACCGTCTTGCCGGCGTTGACGTAGCCCGTTCCACCGAGCGTGACGAAGCCGGTGACGAGCGTTGCGCCCGTGATCGAGAGGTGGTTGCTCGTGTCCATCGTCACGGTGACCGTCTGCGTCCCGGTGCCGTTCCACCCGCCGACGATGGTGCCGGGCGCGATCTGCTCGCTGAACGAGAAGACGAGGGTGTCGCCGGCCTGAGGCAGTCCAGCGGTCGTGCCGGTGACGCCGGTCTGGATGTTGGTGGCCGTCGGGGCCGTGTTGTCGACGACGCGGTTGGAGACGACCGTCGAGTTGGTCGAATTGCCGGCGTTGTCCGTCGTGACCGCCCGGAGGTCGTAACCGCCGTCGGCGACGAGGATGGTGTTCCACGTGCACGAGTAGGGGGAGCTCGAGTCCGTACAGATGTCCGTCCAGGTGCTCCCGCCCGTCGGCGTGCGCTGGATGGTCACGTTGAGAACGCCCGACCCGCCCGTGTCGGTGCCGGTTGCGTTGAGCGTGACCGCCGCGCCCCTGAGCGGCGAGCCAGGGTCGGTGAGGCTCGCGGTCGGCGCCGTGTTGTCGACGCGGCGATTGGCAACCGTGGCCGAGGTGTTCGGGTTGCCCGCGACGTCGATCGCGGCGGTGCGCAGGTCGTAGAGACCGTCGCCGCCCCACGTCGTCGTGTCGACGCCGGTGCAGGAATAGGGCGAGCTCAGGTCGGTGCAGACATCCGTCCAGGTGCCAGCCCCTGCGGGCGAGCGCTGGATGGTCACGGAGGAGACGCCCGAGCCGGTGTCGCTCGCGGTCGCGTTCAGGGTGATCGTGCCGCGCAGGTTGGCGCCCGGATCCGTCGTCGTCACGGTCGGCAGCGTGTTGTCGACGCGCCGGTTCGTGACCGTCGAGGTCGCCGTCCGTGCGGCGTTGTCGGTTGCGATCGCGCGCAGGTCGTAGAGCGCGTCGCCGCCCCAGGTCGTCGTGTCCGTCGAGCAGGAGTACGGGGACGTCGCGTCGGTGCAGATGTCCGTCCAGACGTTCAGCCCGGCCGGCGAGCGCTGGATCTTGACGTCGAGGATGCCGCCGCCGTCAGAGGCCGTGGCGTCGAGCGAGATCGTCCCGCGGATGTTCGCTCCCGGATCGGTGAGGGAGACCGTCGGGACGACGTTGTCGATCCGGCGGTTCGTGACCGTTGAGTTGGCGGAGTTCCCGGCCACGTCGGCTCCGACTGCCCGGAAGTCGTAGAGCGCGTCGCCGACCGTCGTCGTGTCGAACGAGCAGCTGTACGGAGAGCTCGGATCGGTGCAGACGTCAGTCCAGGTGCCGGCCCCTGCGGGCGAGCGCTGGATCGTGACGGAGGAGACTCCGGAGCCGCCGACATCGGTGGCCGTCGCCGCGAGGGAGATCGTGCCCGAGAGAGGCGAGCCCGGATCGGTCATCGTCACCGACGGGGCCGTGTTGTCGATCCGCCGGTTGGAGACGGTCGAAGTGGCGGTGCGGGACGCGTTATCCGTCGCCAGTGCGCGGAGGTCGTAAAGCCCGTCGCCCGGCACCGTCGTGTCGAAGGAGCAGGAGTACGGGGAGGTCGAGTCCGTGCAGATGTCCGTCCAGGTGCCTGCACCGGCCGGGGAGCGCTGGAACTTGACGTTGAGGATGCCGCCGCCGTCGGAGGCGGTTGCGTCGAGGGTCACGGTGCCGCGGAGCGGGGAGCCCGGGTCCGTCAGCGAGGTTGTCGGGGCGACGTTGTCGATCCGCCGGTTGCTGCTCGTCGAGTTGGCCGAGTTCCCGGCCACGTCGGTTCCGACTGCGCGGAAGTCGTAGAGCGCGTCGCCGACCGCCGTGGTGTCGAAGGAGCAGGAGTAGGGCGAGGAGCTGTCGGTGCAGACATCCGTCCAGGTGCCGGCCCCTGTGGGCGAGCGCTGGATCGTGACGGAGGAGACTCCGGAGCCGCCGACATCGGTGGCCGTCGCCGCCAGGGAGATCGTGCCCGAGAGCGGGCTGCCAGGATCGGTCATCGTCACCGACGGGGCCGTGTTGTCGATCCGCCGGTCGGCGACGGGGGCCGAGTAGATAGTGCCACTGCCGTCGTCGGCCGACGCCCGCAGGTCGTAGAGCCCGTCCGCGGGAACTGTCGTGTCGAACGAGCATGTGTAAGGAGAGCTCGGGTCGGTGCAGATGTTCGTCCAGGTGCCGGCCCCGGCGGGCGAGCGCTGGATCGTCACCGACACGATCGTCCCTGTGGTTGTCGCGCCGAGAGTGACCGTTCCGCGCAGCGGGCTGCCCGGATCGGTCATGGTGACGGTCGCGAAGCTCGCGGCGGTCGAGAAGTTGTTCCCCGGGTTGGCGGTGGCCGCGGTGAACGCGGCCCCGGAGAAGGTGACGCCGGCGGCGACCAGAGCCGCCACGGCGAGGATGCTCGCGAGGGCCCGAAGCCTCACGAGCGCGCCTCCCTTGCCACAGCTGCCTTGCGCACGTCGCGGCGGAAGCCGAGGACGATCGCAAAAGCGATCAGGAGCGCCGGCAGCCCGATGAGCAGCATGCGCGCCTGGCGGATCGCCAGGGCGGAGAGGACGTAGCCGACGTAGGGGACGTGGAAGGCCACGCGCGCCTGTGTCTGCCCGTCGAGGGTGAAAGTCCACGGGTCGGCTGACTCGTTGGCGTCACCCTGCGTGCGCAGGGCGGGCCTGCCGAGCTGATCGGGACCGATCCAGACGATCCTGTGGGTGATGCGGCCGCTTGGGCCTGAGCCCGGGGGCGGCGTGTAGGTGATGGCGTCGCCGACGCGGAGGTCGGAGACGGGGACGACGTCGTCGAAGACGATCGAGCCGCGGTCGTACGTACCCGTCATCGAGCCGCTCGTGATGACGTACCGCTGGTAACCGAGGAGCCCGGGCAGGAGCATCAGTCCGGCGAGGCTCAGGCACACTGCGCAGAGCGCGGTTACCAGAGCCTTGCCGAACCGCCGCCTCGGGCCCTTCGGCTCCCAACGGTAGTGGTAGTCGTATGCCGCTTTGGTGGTCATCGACGTCTCCTCTTCAGGCTTTGGGAACGTGAGCGCCGGTTTCTCCCGGAACGCCGGGGCCGCAGGATTGCGACCCCGACGCCTGTCGCTCAGTGTCCGATTCGCCTTAGGAGGCGTCCCAGTCGAACTGGACGCTCGAGTTGTCGCCCTGGTAGGCGTTGCCCGCGCCCGAGTCGAACGTCACCGCGAACTCGTAGCGGTGCTTCTCGTTGGCCGCGAACGTGCCCAGGGCAGTGCTGCCCATGGCCGCGATCGTTCCGCTGTAGCGCTGCGGATCGCCCACGTCACACGTCGGTGTGCCGCTCGAGAAGTCGCCGCAGTCTTTCACGACGAGGTTCAGCTTGGCCGAGAGCGGATTCGCGCCGTCGGAATCGACGATGTTCGAGCGCGAGAGCGAGAAGGCGCCGGAGAGCGAGCCCGTGTTCTGCACGTCGACCGTGCCAGTCGCGGAGTCGCCCGGCTTCATGCCGCTCGCAGTGAGGACCGCAAGGCCCTCCTTCGAGTTGAGAATCGAGAGCGTCCCGGCCGCGAACGTGTTGCTCGGGTTCGCCGAAGTGGCCGTGAAGCTCGCGCTCGATCCAACTGCCACCGCGACGGCGGCGATGAGCGCAGAGAGAGCGCCCAGCACGCGCACCGGGTGGCGAGCTACGAAGTCCAACGTTGTCATGGTTTTTCCTTTCTGTGCCGCAGG
>Ga0209874_1000010_pt1 | contig 50733 bp, 50 predicted proteins | sample GWRWN1_20_30_FD_187216 | JGI IMG/M metagenome (GOLD analysis project Ga0209874, IMG submission 187216) | Riverbed sediment microbial communities from areas with no vegetation in Columbia River, Washington, USA - GW-RW N1_20_30 (SPAdes)... | ecosystem: Environmental > Aquatic > Freshwater > River... | reverse complement strand
GCGCCCGGTCGAGGATCCCGTAGTAGCCCATCAGGAACTCGACCCCGCGAGCCCCGGTCGAATAGGTGTGGTAGACGGCCCCGTTATCCAGGACGAAGGAGCTGAAGCCTTGGCTCTGGGTCAGGTACCCAACTACGTCGGTGCCGCTCTCGCCGGCATTGCGGTCGGCGATCGGCGGTAGGGCCTCGAGTATCGGCGCGACCCACTCGCGCGTCTGCTCCTCGCTGCTCGAGTAACCGAAGTCGAGGTTGAACTCACTGTTGGCTGACGAGACCCAGCGGAAACTCCAGTCCATCCGTCGCTTATACGTCTGCAACTTCTCGAGCGGGGCCTGCGAAACGAAGAACATGGTCACGTCGCGCGCCTTTAGGTGTGGGACGACGCCGTTGACTGCGTCAGCAATCGACGAGCAGGTCGGGCAGCCAGCCTCGTAGCTCGGGCCGAACATGAAGTGGTAGACGACGAGCTGCGAGCGGCCGTCGAACAGCTCCGCCAGCGTGCGCGTGCCGTCGTCGGTGTCGAAGCGGTACTCCTTCTCGACCCGGACCCACGGAAGCTCCCGGCGCTGCCGCGCCAGCTCGTCGCCCAGCCTCGTGTGCTCCTTCTCGCGGGCGAGCAGCTCCTCGCGGGCAGCTGCCCACTTTTCCCGTGTTCCGATCTTGTGCTCAGTCATTGTTGCTCTCCTTTTTGTCGTTACAAACAGTTGGCGTAGCCCGCGCCATCGATGACGTCTCACATCGGTAGCGTGAGTCAGGGAACCGACGAGGAAGCGATGACAGGATTCCAAGTGCGACGATCGCTAGCGCCAGCGGCACATCGATGGCGGCATTCGCGGGCAGGAGCTTCTGGGCGAGGACGAGGACTGTGCGGGATCAGCGCGGGATGCAGAAGACATCGGGTGTACGCGACGCGGCGAAATCCCTGCAAATCACAAGACGGGAGCGACGGGACTCGAACCCGCGACCTCCGGCGTGACAGGCCGGTCGCGTCCCCACCAGGCTGATCAGAAATCGCCGGGGATTTGCGGTATGAGCAGGGCGTTTCTCCGGACTGCTTGCGGCGATTACCCGGGGTCCGCGGGAGCCTCCGGGGACCTCGTGCGGGATGTGCGCGGGATGGGTTCTCGCCCCGCCGGGCGCCTATCGGGGACCGTGGGCTGGCCGGCCCCGTGATTGGCGACTGATAGGCGGTCGCCTCGTGGACGAATGACGTACCACGCCTCGACCTCGCCCTTCCCCTTGACCACGATCGTTCCTCGCGGCTGGCACTCGAACTCGTCAGCGAGCAGCTCGTACGTCGCGCGAGTGATCTGGATCCGCCCCGGCGTCCCGTGAGATTCCATGCGACTGGCCGTATTCACGGCGTCGCCCCAGAGGTCGTAGAGAAAGCGCTTCCGGCCGATCACGCCGGCCACTACGGGGCCCGAATTGATGCCGACCCGGAGCTCGAGGCCGAGGTGCGCGACTTCGTCGTTCGAGCGCATCGCGTCGAGCATGTCGAGAGCCATGAGCGCGAGCGCGCGAGCATGGTCGGGGCGTGGTGTCGGAACGCCGGCAGCGACCATGTAGCAGTCGCCGATGGTCTTGATCTTCTCGAGCCCGTACCGCTCCGCGAGCTCATCGAAGTGACTGAACAGGTGATCGAGGTAGCCGACCACCTCGGCGGGCGGGAGCCGCTCCGACCAGGGCGTGAAGTCCGCCACGTCGGCGAACAGGATCGAGGCCGACTGGAAGTGGTCCGCGATCGGCTGGGTCTGGGCCTTGAGCTTGTCGGCGATCGAACGCGGCAGGATGTTGAGCAGGAGGTTTTCGGCCTTCGCCTGTTCCTGCCTGAGCGCTGCTAACGCATCGCGGCGCTCCCTGGCGAACACAGCGAGCAGCGTGAACACGATTGTGCCGCCGACTGCAATGTTCAGGGCCAACATCGTGCTCGTGAACCAGCCGGGCGGCAGCGGCCAGACCGGGCCGATGACCTCGCCCACGATCCCCGATCCGAGGAACACGACGAGGTAGGCGACGTACCAGCGGGCCGCCGAGCCGACGTCGCTGAACACGAGCGCCCCGAGCGGGGCGACAATCCCCCACAGGCCGACGCCGCCGGAGTTGAGGAATCCGCCAAGCGGGATCATCGACAGCGTCGGCGCGAGCAGGATGTCGATCTGGCCCACGCGGAGCAGCCAGGGGAAGTCGCGCGTGCGCGAGAACACGGCGATCGCACCGAGCAGGACGCCGAAGTACACGAGCGGCACCACACCGACCGGCGATCCGAACGCGAGGTAGAGCGCTCCCCACACCGCCGCGACCGGCAGGATCAACACTGAGATCCGGACCAGCAGCACCTTTCGAGCACGCAGGTCGTCGTCGTCGTGGGGATCAGCGCCGACAAGCGTCAGGCGCGCGGTGACGCGATCCGCCGCCGCTCGCATCCGGCCCAGGAGGTGCATCGTGTGAGACGTTACTCGTGGAGCCGTCGGCAGGTGCGGCGGGCGTCAGTCAGTTGCGAAAAGAACTGAACGAGTGACTGCGGGAAACAAGACGCGTTGGCAGACCTTCCTCTGACTCCTAAGACACCGCGGGCGTTGGGTCGCCGGTCGCGCCAAGTTCTTCCACAACAGCGACACGAAACCTCTGCAAATAGGAAACGGGAGCGACGGGACTCGAACCCGCGACCTCCGGCGTGACAGGCCGGTTCTCGTATCTCCGCGGCGCCAGGAAGGACGTGCTCCACGTGACGAGCGCGATTCCGTCAACTCGGAGTTCGCTGACCACGAGATCGCGTCAGCCGCGTGACGGCCGAGCTGGCCGGGACGACGGTTCGAGCCAACGAGGATGCCGCTCCTGTTCGCGAGGCGCCGACTTAGATGAGCACTGAGCCGTATTCGACCGCAGGGCCAAACTGGACGGCTGTACGGGAATCAGATTTGCGGGCCGCCGCGTGCAGACCGCGCAGGACGACTTAGTCTGCTTTTTCGATCGGCAGTCCAGCACGGCGCCAGGCGACGAAGCCGCCCGTGACTTCGGCAGCACCATTGCGCAGTGTCGCCTTCGACCGCACGGCGTGCTGGCAGAGGTAGATCGCCCCCTCGCCGGCCGGTTTCAGCAGGTGGCGGCGAGGGACACTGGGATCGCTCCCGGCGGAGCGCCGCACCGTCGGCGTTCGACCTCCGTTCGCAGGTCGAGCAGGCGCGCGTCGCCGCGTTGGAGCAACGTCCAGACCTCATGCGGGTCGACTGAGCGTGCCGTCATACGACCTCGGACACCTTCTGAAAGTACCGCATGACTAGCGCCCTTCTCGTCACGCGCGCACGGTTGCCCGTGGTCGACTGATAACAGACGACACCGAAACGACGCATGCCTCCGGGAGTGCCGGATTCACGGGGCTTCACATCGCGTCTCGCTCCCACTCATACACGGGTCGCGCGATCCTCGGATATCCTTCGATGAGCGGGCGCCACCTGTCGAGCGCCGCCCGCAACTCAGGCTCGAAGGGATACCCGACCATGTCGTCGATGACAACATCGACTTCTGGACCTTCGAAGACGAACACGACCTCACCTGCCGACAGGTAGGCCACGTGACGCTGGAGTCCTTTCTCCTGGAGATCGAACGGCGGGCCGTTCTCGAGGAGCTCAGCTGCCTGTTCCTCGGCGTTGCTCTTCAGGCGCGCGACGATTGCAACCCTGCGCATGACTCCCTCCTCGGGGCGCGATCACTAGGAAACGTAACGGGCACATCGGCACGCTCAAGTACAGCATGCGCGACGACGGCCGGCGCGCGGGTGCAAGCGCGCTTGATCCTCCCACCCCTCTGCCTCTCATCGCTCACCTCCCGGTGAGTTTGTGCAGAACTTTCCCGGCAGTCAACTGTCGTACGGGTTCATTCACTTCCGGCCACCCTCCCACCCTAGGCCGCCGCCCCTCCCAGCCTTCGTTCTCGGCGACAGGACGCGCCTAGACTCGTCGTATGGACTACGACGAGGCGATATCGGCGCTACACGAGCTGGACGGCAAGCGGGTCCATGTCAACGTGCAACACCGCTGGAGGCACGGAGTTGGCGGAGTCATCAGCGAAGGTTCGCAGGAGGGCTGGGACATTTCTGCGTCGCTCACGGCGAGATTCGATTTCTCGCCAGTGGTCCGCGAGCCGCAGCCGCCCCTGTACCTCGATGAACATGAGTTCGTCTCAGCCGGTTGGAGCTCCCTTCTTCACTCACCTCATCCCTGTCCGAGTGCGAATGGACCGAACGCGAGCGACACGCGGACGCGAGCCGGGCCTCGCGACAACTTGCGAACGAATAGCGTCCAGACCCCAACGACTTGCCCTCAACGAGTCCGTTTCGGATCACGCAAGTCTCTTCGCTCCCACGTGCCTTGCACCCTCGGCGACGAGCGCGATCAAACAAGTCGATAGTCTCCCCCGATGCCCTCTGCATCCAAACGACGAACTGGGCTGTTCGGGGTAGCTTGATCGAAAAGGTCAGAGGATGACTCGCTAGATCGAGCGCTTCGACCGTCGTCTGGCGAACCCCGGGCGCTTCGCCAAAGCGAAAGACACGAGTTCGTATCGCCGAGGCACAGTTGCTCCCGCCTACCCGGGCCGGGCCGCGAGCGATGGCTACGTGGCGGCTCGCGCGCGTACAGCCGGCACTGGCTGCGCGGGACGGTTCAAGTTGTCTCATCTGATATGGGCGAACGAACGCCGGTCGTGCCGACCGGCGTCGAGCTTGCGGGGATTACCGGCTACGACCCGCTCCAGTCGGTAATCCGCGGTTGGGATGAGCGCGGGATGGCTGGAAGCCGGAGGTCGTTTGCGCCTGTCAAGGCAACAGAATATGCTGATTTGCAGGGCGTTTACGGGAGCGACGGGACTCGAACCCGCGACCTCCGGCGTGACAGGCTTGTTCCAGGGAAACGACGATTGACGACGATGGCTACGCAATCGCTCTCTTCATGCGGCTCTGCGGGCTTCCAGCACCTGATTTGTCCACAATTGCGTAGGCTCGATTTTGGGCGTTTGCTGCCCTTCTGCTGCCCGAGTATTCGCTCGCCGGTGGGGCGGTGCTGCGGTTAAAGCCCTCTTCCGGACTCGGACACAGACCCCCTCCTTGCATTGGAAGTTCAGGCGCGGTACCGGCGGGCACGAGGGGACACGTTTCTCCTGCAAATCGGCCCTCCGAGATTGTTCGGCCATGCCCGCGTGTGCCCTTCAGGTAACACACCTCAACAACCCGGCAGCATGCGCATCGCGGCGCACCGGGTGAGAGCCCGTCACGCGCGCCGGCTAAAGAATCAGTCGCGACGGTTCGTAGCGCGAGCCCGACGGTGAGCGGGCCCGCTCGGCGAGGTACGGCCCGAGGTAACGCGCGGCGATCTTGCCGGCTGGCCACCAAAGCGGCTCTCGGTAAACGATCGACGTCTCGCCGTGTCCGCCGCCGATCTCGGCGCGCAGGAAGGCGGGCTGGCCGCCCGTGAGAAGCAGGCCGCGCAAGACGGGCTCGAATGGCCTCGGCGTGATCTCCGCGCCCGCGTCGGCGGCGATCGCTTCGGCCGCAGCATCCGCCTGCTGGGCGGCGATGCCACCCTGCTTAACCGGAAAGTTCGTGATGTCACCGGCTGCGTAAACGCCCGGGACGCCGTTGATTCGCCCGAATCCGTCCGTGGCTATGAATCCGTCCTTGTCATGAGGGACGCCGTCAATGACCCGTCCTGTCAGTCGCGGGAGCGTCAAAACCCAGTCGGCTGCAATTGGGTCGCCGGACACGACTTCGAGCTGCGACGCTGTGAAGGCGCTCGGGTGGACCCCGGTGCGAAGAGCCACGTGGCGCTCGCCGAGCAGTGACTCGATCGTCTCGCTCGCCTCGCTACCGAAAACGGCGAGAGCCCGTTCTTCGGGAGTCACGAGCGTCAGTTGCGCATCAAGACCAGCGTTCGCAACCCGCTCGGCCGTGAGGAGCGCAAGCTCGTAGAGCGGAAGCGTCCAGCCGACGCCGGTCGGTACGGCGAAGACGACTCGCCGTACGAGCCCGCTTTCCAGATCCTCGAGGAGCATGTCGATCGCGCGTGTGTCGCCAGGACCACCGAACGTCACGGCGCCTGGAAGCGCCTCGCTCACGCTCGCGCCGACCGCCACAAACAGTGCGTCGTACTCGAGCGAGCGGCTGCGGCTGGTGTAGATGCTCTGCTCGTTCGGAGAAACGAGTTCCAACGACCCCTGCTCATACGTCGCGCCGGAGCCTGCGGCAAGTTCCTCAAGCGGAAAACTGACGACGGAACCGAGGCCGAATGGTTCCGCCACCGAGAGCGGTCGGTATGTGAATAGCCGGTCGGGCGCGACGAGCGTGAGCTCGACCCGCTCCTCGGCCAGCTGTCGAAGCGCCACCATCGCCTCGAGCGCGGCCACGCCGCCGCCTGCAATGACGACGCGAAACCCACCTGAGGACTCTGTTCGCTGCATCGAACTATCGCCTGGCCAGGAGCGCGGACATGCCCTTCAGTCCGACGTCCATCGCCCGCCACGGAACGCCCGAGTGGAACGGCAGGCCGGCGTTGAAGCGGAAGGGCAGGTAGAGGCCGAGGAGCTTCTTGCCGAGGCGCCACGCGGGCGAGACGCCGACGCGGTACGCGCCGTCCGCATCCGCGCGAACGGCGACCGGACGGTCCGGATCGCCGGTCAGCTCGAGCGGTACCTGCGCGAAGGTCGCCTTGTCGAATTCCTCCATCACACACATGCTGATTGGATCAAATCCGAATCGCGGCTCGGACTCGGTCGCCTTCGCGGCGATGTCCTCAGCGACCGCGTCTGCCTGCAAGAAGGCGAGGAACGCCTGCTTGACTGGAAAGTCGCCGGCGTCCCCCGGCGCGTAGATGCGCTCCTGCCCCACGATGCGCCTCGAGGCGAGGTCGGTGGCCAGGAAGCCGCGGTTGTCAGCCGGCAGCTCGGGATACCGAACGGCGGCCACATACGGCGGGAATGCGACGAGGAGGTCGTAGCGCTCGCTGCCGCCGTCCTCGAAGTGGGCCACGTCGGCATCAACCGATGCAAGCCGCTCCCCGGCCCGGCCCTCGATGCCCCGCCCAGCGAACTCCTCGAGCACGACCTCGTGCAGCTTCGGCCCGAACGCCTGGATGAAGCTGCGCTCGAAGGTGGTGTAGACGAGGTGGACGCGGTCTCGCACCTTCTCGCGGCGGAGCCAGGTCTCGATCATGAAGACCATCTCGTAGAGCGGCCCGGCGCACTTGTTGAAGGGCGGCACGTTAAAGAGGACGGTGAGTTCCTCGCCGCGGCGCGCCCGATCGCGGAGGTCGCCGAGCCGCTTGCCGAGGGAGAGCATCTCCGCCGGCGTCCAGATCGTCTCAGCGTGCTCGGCGAGCCCCGGGATCTCCTCCGGCCTCATTGCCGCCCCCGTCGCGAGCACGAGGAAGTCGTAGTCGAGCTTCCGGCCGTCGACCCGCACGCGCCGCCGATCCGGATCGACCTCGTCGAGCGTACCGCGCACGAGCTCGATTCCGCGTCGCTCCGTCGGGCGGCCGAGCGGGATCTCGAGCGAGGTGGGGTCGGCACCGAACGGGATGTAGATCGTGTTCGGCTTGAAGAGGAACTCGTCGTGGTCGGCGACGAGCGTCAGCCGGACGCGCCCGCCGAGACGAGCGCGGAGCGAGAAGGCGGCCTCGAGGCCGGCGAAACCGCCGCCTGCGACCACAACGTGTGCTGCAGTTGTGGATGCCATGGCGGTCATGGTCGCCTGGGCGCGCGGTCCCGCCATCCGTTCGTGCGCTGATCCGCGCTGCGGAAAAGCCGCAGCCTTGTGCTCGTCCGCCAAACGCAGACGGGCCGCCCGTGGGCGGCCCGTCTGGACCGTAGGTGCCTTGTCGCAGGCTAGGCCTTCGGCGCAACCGGTGTTCGGCCGGCCCCCGGAGCGCGCCTGCGCATGAACGTCAACGCGGTCTCCGGATTGCGGAGTGCCCCGCCGATCGCGAGGATCGCGAAGCCGAATCCGGCGAGCAGCAGCGCCACGCCGATGATGATCGAGAAGAGCGAGAGCCGCTCCGCCATGTAGCTCACGTTGAGCGCCGTCGCGAGCGCCGTCTCGGTCACCCACAGGTTGCGAGCCGGATTGCTAACAGGCTCGCCGTTCGGCCCCTTCGTCGCCAGCGCGGGGTCGTTCGTGCCCTGGCCGTCGTCGGTGGCGTAGCGCGGCATCTGCGCGTACGTGAGACCGCCGCTCGCCTCGAGCGCGTGGATCCGCATGTAGCCCGCGAACGCGCGCGCCCGGTCGCCGGTGTCGATCGGCTTGTCGGCGACCGCGACCGTGGGAAGATCGATGCTGGCCGGAAGGCCCGCTTCCTTCGCCGCCGCCGCGATGGCGGCCGGCGTCATGTCGGGCGTGCCGACAATCTGCTCCTGCGTGAGACTGTCACGAACCGTCGAGCGGCCGTTGAAACCCATGACGATCGTCGTGATGCCGAACCCGATCAGGATCGCGGCGGCCACTACACCCCCAAATTCGAACAACTTACGCATTTGGTGCTCCCTTCAGTTCGCGGCCGAGATCCGACTGCGTTCGACCTTTGCCCGGAAGTCTGTTCGGCCCTTGCCGGCTGGCCATCAGGGCGCTCGCGGAAAGATGGTTCGGGAAAACCGCAACGCTGGGGGTTTGGCCCGGATCGAGGCGCGCCTCGCTTACAGAGGTGAGCGAGCGCCGGCGTGCTGGGGGTCGAGCTCGACCTCGACCGTTACAGCGCCCTGGCGCGCGGCGGGCGGGGGCCCCTCGGAGAGCCCCAGGCGTTCGGCGAGGAAGGGGGCAAGATAGCGGCCCACGATCTTTGCCGGCGGCCACCAGAGCGGTTCCTCGTCGACGGCTGAGACATCCTTGCCCACCTCGGAGCGCAGATAGCGCGGAAAGATGCCGGTGAGGAGCAGGCCGCGCAGCACCGGCCTGAACGGCGCCGGTTCGAGCGGCGCGCCTGCGTCCGCTGCGATCGCCTCGGCCGCGGCGTCGGCCTGCTGTGCGGCGATCCCTCCCTGCTTGATCGGGAACTGTGTCAGGTCGCCCGCGGCGTAGACGTCGGCGAGGTGCATGACGCGCCCGTGCGCGTCCGTCGGCACGAAGCCGGCGGGATCCTGCGGCACCCCGGCCAACGGTCGGCCCGCGAGGCGGGGCAGCGCGACGACGCGATCCGCGTCGAGACGGCTCTCGGGCGAAAGCCGGAGCATGCCCGCCTCGAAGCTCACGGGGGTCGTCCCCAGCCGCAGCTCGATGCCGCGAATCTCGAGCAGATCGCGCACGGCGTCGCTCGCCGCGGCGCCGAAGAGCGCGAGCGGAGCCTCCTCGGGCGTCACGACCGTGAGCTCGACCCCCCTCGTTCCGGCGTCCGTCAGGTGGGTGCCGGTTAGAAGCGCGAGCTCGTAGAGCGGCAGCGACCATGCCACGCCCGCCGGCAGGGCGAACACGAGGCGTCGAAGCTCGCCGTTCAGCGCCTCCTCCAGCATCGCGGCGAGAGCGGGGCCGTCCTCGGGCCCGCGGAAGGTGAGCGCGTTCGGCACCGCCTCCTCCGCGCGCGCCCCGAGGGCGAGTAAGAGAACATCGTAAGGTAGTTCGTCGCCCTCGTGCGTCCGGGAAACTTTTCGCGCGGCGTCGACCTCAGCAACGGACCCTTGGCGGAGCTCTGCGCCTGCCTCGCGCACCAATTTCTTCAAAGGGAAGCTCCGCATCTCCGCGACGCGGAACGGCTCCGCGACCGCGAGCGGCCGGTACGTGAAGTCGGCTTCGGGCGCGACGACGTCGACCGAGACGCGGTCCTCGGCGAGTGCGCGGAGGGCGAGAGTCGCCTCGAGACCGGCCACGCCGCCGCCTGCGATGAGGACGCGACGTGGGCTATGGCCGCTTGAGCGCATCGGATTGTCCTTTCCTTTCACGGCGTCAGAGTCTGAGCACCCGACGGAAGGCCACATCGGGGTAAACGCTGATCGGGCGGCGGGAAACCCACACGAGGGCTATCCCGTGGGGACGGCCACGTATCGAGCCGGTTAAACCGCTCACCCGAATCTGCAGAAAACCACAGGCCCGAGCCGCGTTTTCCCGGATGGCTGAGGCCTCTTCCACTCCTATCGTCTGGGGCGGAAAAGGAGGAGGCATGAACAGAATCGTCATCGCCACCGATGGCTCCGCCCCGGCCCAGGAGGCCGTGGAGGTCGGGCTCGAGCTCGCCGCCGAGCACGGAGCGCACGTGACGTTCGTGCACGTCGTTCGGCCGAACGAGTGGCACCGCGGGCCGAGCTGGATGAGCCGGATTCGGAACGGGACCCAGCCCGAGCGGTTCGAGACGGCGCTCGCGGAGGCCGCTGCGGCTGCCGAGGAGGCAGGCGTTTCGTACAGGCTCCAACGCATGTCCGGCGACACAGTCCATGAAATCATCGCTGTGGCCGACGCGAGGGACGCCGACCTCGTCATCCTCGGCTCGTGCAGGCGCGGCGCCGTCGCCTCGGCCCTGCTCGGCAGCGTCTCCAGCGAGCTCATCAAGCGGGCGGAGCGAGACGTCTTCGTCGTAGAGACCTCGCCGGCTGACGTCGCCGCCTAGCGTCCGAGGGCCGCGGGAATGCGGCTCAACCTGCGTTGATGGGGGCGAGCAGTAGGCTTCAGCGAACCGTGGAAGGGCGGCGCCAGAAGAACCTCGTCCTGATCCTCGCGCGCGAGCTCGCGTCGAAGCTCGCGACGGCGATGTTCGTCGCCGACGCGGACGGCGGCCTCGTCTTCTACAACGAGCCAGCCGAGGAGATTCTCGGGCGGACGTTCGCCGAGGCCGGCGAGCTGTCTGCCGAGACCTGGACGTCGCTCTTCCATCCGGAGACCCTCGGCGGGCAGCCGATGGCTCTCGCCGAGATCCCACCGGGGATCGCGCTCCTCGAGCGGAGGCCGTGTCACGACATCTTCCGGATTACCTCCCTCGACGGAAGCAAGCGCGTGGTCTCGGTCACGTCAGTACCACTCTTTTCCCAGGCGGATCGCCTCGTCGGGATGCTCTCCGTCTTCTGGGAGCAGCCCGAAGCCCGAGAGTCCTAGGAGGCGCGTGTGCGCGTGACGATCTGGGGCTGCCGCGGATCGCTCGCGACTCCGGGTCCGGGAACGGTCCGCTACGGGGGAAACACATCCTGCGTCGAAGTTCGACTCGGCGACGGCGCTGTGCTCGTCCTCGATGCGGGAACCGGGATTCGCCCGCTGGGACTCGAGCTGGGACCGGACCGGCCGACGACGATCCACCTCCTTCTCACTCATCTGCACTTCGATCACATCGAGGGATTGGGCTTCTTCGCGCCTCTCTGGGGCGGGGAGACGGATGTCCACGTCTGGGGCCCACCCTCTCCCGTTCGCACCCTGGAGGAGCGCATCGCCCGCTACCTCTCCCCGCCGCTCTTTCCCGTCCAGTTGTCGGACATTCCCGCGCAGATGACGTTTCACGACGTTCCCGAGGAGGAGTGGGAGATCGGGCACGCTCGACTCCTGGCTCAGCCCGTCTCCCATCCCGGGCCGACCGTCGGCTATCGCCTGAGCGAAGGGGGTCACTCCCTCGCCTATATCCCCGATCACGAGCCTGCTTTCGGCATCGATCTCTCCACCGCGCCATCCGACTGGGTTTCGGGCTATGCCCTCGCTGAGGGCGTCGACGCCCTGCTGCACGATTCCCAGTACGGGGAGGATGAGTATTCGGAGAGGGTGGGGTGGGGTCACTCAAGCGTCGAGCAGGCAGTTGCGTTCGCGCAAATCTCGGGCGTTCGCCGGCTGGTGATGTTCCACCACGATCCCGACCACGACGACCAGCGCCTCGAAGTCCTGCTCAGCCGGGCAAAAGACTTGTGGGGCGACGAAGGAGAGCCGCCGCTCCTTGCCCACGAGGGAATGGAACTCGAGCTCTTGTAGCTCCGGACTCGGCTCGGAGGTAAGGGACCAAAAGGACCCCGCACCGCCTCCCAACTTGGGAGCCCACCACCGTGGACGTCGCCCCGGGCTCGATGCTACGGGTTTTCCGAACCCAACATCCGGGCGACCACTGATGTCTGAAGCCTCCGGCACTTCGATGCTGGAAAACGTGCGGAAGATCTATCCAATCGGCTGGCGGAAGCAGACGGTGGCGGAAGTCGTCTCGTGCTAGGGGAACCGGAGCCAAGCAGAGTCGTCGTGGTCGTGCCGCTCAAGACGGGGGTGCGCGATCGCGTCCGCGAGTTGCTCGAAACGGGACCGCCGTTTGACCCCGAGGCTGCCGGCCTCGACCGGCACCAGGTCTTCCTCACCGATCAGGAGGCTGTCTTCCTGTTCGAGGCACCGGACCAGTCAACACTCGATCGGCTCGCGAAAAGCCCGAGGCTAAGGTGGGCTGCCGCCGCTTGGCGGGAGTACCTCGGGGGCCGTATGCGGCGGGCCGAGGTCGCCTATTCGTGGGCCCGAAGCACGCGCACCGAGGGACGGGATCCCCTCCGCGGCTGATCTTGTCGCCAGTCCCATCGGCCGCTCATAGACCGACGAACCTTCCGCTGAGGTGCCGGCAGGCCGACGGGCGGCTCGCTTCGCGTACGCGGGTTGTCGGACTCGGACGGCGCGACACGGACTGCGTGGGCGGGCTCGCGGCCGCGGAGGGTCAGCGAATTTGCGGATGAGCGATCCGCGTGCGCCCCGATGGCGAGAGCCTGTTCCAGGGCCATGCTCGCGGAGACAAGGAGGCTCGAGATGGAAGTGCTCTGGGCAACTGCGAGTGTCTTCGCCAGCGGTGCCGTGCTTGCCGCCTCGCCAGCTGGCTGGGTGTCGGAAGGCACTAGCGCGCGGGCCTGCGTGGTACGAGAGGACGATTGGCTCGCGCCTCACGCGCACCTGGACGTGGCTGTCGCCCACAGGTAACCGAACGAGCGTGGCGTAGGAGCAGAGATGAAGATCCTCCCCGGCGATCCTGTTGAAGAGATTCGCCGGGAGGCGCTCGGTGGCGGCTACGACCTCCTCGTCGCCCACTCCTGGTAGCGGCGCACAGTCGGACGCCTCGTCGCTTGAGGGTGCTGAGCCGAAGCTCGTCAAGCGAGGCTCCGTGTCGGGTAATCGTCGCCGGCAAGGGCGGCGCAGTGCGCCACGAGCCGCTCGATTCGGTCAGCTGAACGCCGGGCTTCGCTGCCCCGCGGTCAGGCGCGAATGTGGGCGGCCGGCCTCAGGGTGATCCGCTCTGCGCGGGCGTCGATCGCGGCGATGTCGGCAACGCGGATGAAGGCGACGCGCTTTCCGAACAGCCCGCCGACTACGCCGAGCTCTGCGGGGTTGCCGTCTTCGCCGTGGAGGACCACCTCGACGAACCCGAGCCGACCGCCGGGAGCGACGACTCGAAAGCCCTCGCAGTGGCGGAGCCAGTAGTCGGAGCTCCACGTGGACGGAGCTCGCTCGACCTCTAGTGTGGGCACGATCCCCTCCTTTCGTCGCCTTTACTCTCGCTCGGCGACGGCGTCGGCGCATCCGCGTTCGGCCCGACAGCGCTGCGGCTTTTCCGCAGATCGAGCATGCGTCTGCCGACGCCCTGCACGCCGAGCCAGGCAAGCTACAGGCCGATGGCGCGCGAGTCGCTCGTCTGCGACGTCATCCTGCGCGAAGGCAGGACGCTTCGCCTGCGCCCGCCGACGGCCGACGACGCTGACGCCGTGCTCGCGCTCTTCGAGCGGCTCTCGGAGCGAAGCCTCTATTTCCGCTTCCATGGCCATCCGGGAGTGACTCACGCGCTCGTCGCGCCGTTCCTCGATCCCGATTGGGCCGACCGGGGCTCGCTCGTCGGCGTCGTCGAAGACGAGGGCTCCGAGCGAGTCGTGGCGATCGCCAGCTGGGCGCGGCTCCGCGACCGGCGGCGCGCAGAGGTCGCTTTCGCAGTCGACGACCGCTACCAGGGCAAGGGCGTCGGCACGCGCCTACTCGAACAGCTCGCCGACCTGGGCGCCGAGCGCGGGATCGAGGCGTTCGTCGCCGAAGTCCTTGCGGAGAACCGTCCCATGCTCGAAGTGTTCGCCGGCGCGGGCTTCGACGTAACGCGGAGCCTTGCCGGCAGGGTTGTCGAAGTCAGCTTTCCCATCGCCGCGACCGAGACGTATCGTGACCGCGTAGACGAGCGCGACCACCAAGCCGTCGTCGCGTCGCTGCAACCCCTCTTCCGGCCCGGCAGCGTGGCCGTCCTCGGAGCCTCGCCACGGGCTGGATCGATCGGCGGCACCGTGACCCGGAACATCGTCGCGGGTGGCTTCGCCGGCCGGTTGTACGCCGTCAACCGCTCCGGCGAGCAGGTCGCCGGAGCCCTGGGCTACAGGTCGGTTGCCGAGCTGCCGGAGGCGGTCGACCTCGCCGTCGTCTGCCTCCCTGCCGAGCTCGTCAACGACGCCGCCGAGGCCGTGCTCGCCCAAGGCACGCGGGCGCTCTGCGTCGTCTCGGCTGGATTCGCCGAGGCCGGCCCGGAGGGCGCCGACCGCGAGCGGCGGCTCCTCACCGCTGTGAGGACGTACGGCGCGCGCCTTCTCGGACCGAATTGCCTCGGCATCTCGGTTGCCGCGGCGCGCCTGAATGCCACGTTCGCGCCGCGCGCGTTCCCCTCCGGACCGATCGGATTCGCTTCGCAGAGCGGGGCGCTCGGGCTCGCGCTGCTCGAGCGGGCGCACGAGCGCGCCCTCGGCTTCTCCGCTTTCGTCTCGACGGGCAACAAGGCCGACGTGTCCTCGAACGACCTGCTCGAGTACTGGGAGGACGATCCGGCGACGGACCTCGTGCTCCTCTACCTCGAGTCGTTCGGGAACCCCCGCAAGTTCGGCCGCCTAGCCCGGCGCGTGAGCGGACGGAAGCCCGTCTTCGCCATGAAGAGCGGCGTCAGCCGTGCCGGAGCGCGGGCTGCCCGCTCGCATACGGCCGCCCTCGCCGGCTCGGAGGCCGCCGTCGAGGCGCTTTTCCACCAGGCGGGCGTGATCCGCTCGGCCTCACTCGAGGAGCTCCTCGACGTCGCCACGTTCCTTTCGCAGGAGCCGCTGCCGGCGGGGAGGCAGGTCGCTGTCCTGACGAATGCAGGCGGCCTCGGCATCCTCTGCGCCGACGCCTGCGAGTCGGTTGGGCTCGAGCTGTCCACGCTCGGGCCGGAGACGGTCGAAGCGCTCCGTCGGCTCCTCGCTGCGGCGGCGAGCGTCGCCAATCCTGTGGACATGCTCGGCTCGGCCACGGCTTCGCTCTACGAGGAGGCGCTGCCGATCCTGCTCCGTGACGCCGCCGTCGACGCGGTGATCGTCCTCTTCGTGCCGGCGGCGACGGTCACAGCACAGGACGTCTCGGCGGCGGTCGGGCGCGCCGCGGCGGGCCGCGCGAAGCCGGTGGCCAGCGTGCTCCTCGCGGAGGAGAGCGCGCCGGGGTCGTTCCCGTATCCGGAGTCGGCCGCGCGCGCGCTTGCGCGGGCGGCCGAGCGCGCGGAGTGGCTCCGGCGCCCGCTTGGCTCCGTGCCCACGCTCGACGACATCGACGCCGAACGCGCGCGGGAGATCGTCGAGGCTGCCCTCGGCGTCACCGAGGACGCCTGGCTGGCGCCGGCCGAGGCGAGGGGTCTGCTCGCCGCCTACGGGCTTCCACTCGTCCCCGAGCAGGTCGCCGCTACGGCTGCCGATGCGATCGCCGCCGCGCACGAGCTCGGCTACCCCGTCGCCGTCAAGACCGCCGCGCCCGGCGTACACAAGACGGAACGCGGCGGCGTCGCCTTGAACCTGACAGACGACGACGCCGTGATCGCGGCGGCCGAGCGCATCGGGGCGCCGCTCGTCGTCCAGGCGATGGCCTCGGGCGACGCGGAGCTCCTCGCCGGCGTCGTCCAGGATCCGGTCTTCGGACCACTCGTTGGCTTCGGCCCGGGCGGCGTGCTCGCCGAGCTCATCGGCGAGGCGGTCTTTCGCATCGCGCCGCTGGCCGACGTCGACGCTGAGGAACTCGTCACGGGAGGGAAGGCCGGGCGGCTCGTCCGGGGGTTTCGGGGCAAGCCGCCGCTCGACGCCGAGGCGGTGGCAGCCGTCCTCCACCGCCTCTCGCGCCTCGCCGTCGAACTGCCTGAAGTCGTCGAGCTCGACGTCAACCCACTTATCGCGCGAGCCGACGGATGCATCGTCGTTGACGCCCGTGTGCGCGTACGCCGGCCCGAGCGGCCGGTGCGAGTCAAGACCTGGTAGCGATCTCGACAGGCCGCGCGCCTTCGTTGGATCGCGACCGTCGCTGCCGCGCCGCCCATATTTGAGGCGCAGGAGACTTGCCGGTACCGGCGTGGTCGTACATCGACGTTGCGGATTTCCCACACGCCCTCTCCGCGCCTGCCCGGATGGCGTCCACCGAGCGGCGACGTAGCGTTGATGCGTCGAATGTGACCCTTGACTAGGAGCGAGGAAATGGAGCGAGTCGCAGTCGTTGGGAAACTTAAGCGGGGCGCCGAGGCTCGTGCCGAGGCGCTCATCAAGGAGGGTCCGCCCTTCAATCCAGAGGAAAGCGGCTTCGAGCGACATGCCGTCTTCGTTTCCGGAGACCAGATCGTGCTCGTCTTCGAGGGGGGTAGGCTCGACCAGCTTCTTGAGTCCGTCGTCACCGCGCCGGATGTGTCCGCGAAGCTTCAAGCGTGGGAGCCTCTCCTCGAGGGCACGCCGAGCATCGCCCACTCGGCGTACTTCTGGCAGCGCGGGGACGGCTGCGCCGAGGGTTCGGCCGCCGCCTAAGGGCTGAAGAGATCGCCGCCTTCGCTGTCGCCGGGTCCGGGCGTCGGCTCGAAAGACACGCCTTCCGGACCCTGAGTCCGCTCCCAAGAGAACGCTGTTCTCGCGACTCGCGGCCCCGCTGCGAGGCACTCCTTCCAAGCCTCCGCGGCGCGCCAGAGCGCCGGCTCCTCACCCGGGAGCTCGAGGGTTGCCCGCCCGGGACCCTCGAAGACGAAGACCGCCTCGTGGTCGGTCAGGTAGACCTGGTGACGGTCGAACGCCGTTTCTGCGAGCTCGAAGGGCGGACCCTCGGAAAGCAGCTGGAGCGCACGGTCGCGTGCGTTCTCGCGCAGGGGAGCGACGACCACGAGGCGACTCACGTGGCCGCCGTCGCCGACAGGGCGTCCGCGAGAAGTTGCGCGATCTCGTGGACGCTCACGCGCGGCTCGATGACGGCGAGCGCGATGATTCTTCCTCCGCGTCGCTCGAGGATGAGAGTCGGCTGGTCCTTGATTCGCTCCCGCGGGTCATGCGTGGCCTCTATCCGGACCAGATCGCGGTACACGAAGCTGCTGAGCGAGAGCCGGCTGCGGGCCTTACCATTCTCCAGGTTCAGGCTGCGAGCTCCCAGCTCGAGCTTTCCGGCTCGGATGGGGCCTCCCTCCTCGCGCCAGAGCACGGCGTACGTACGCCGTCGCGGCTGAGTCGCTGCGGCCGTTGCGTCTCGGACAGCGCGTTCAGCCGCTTCCGACCGATCTGTGGCGATGACGGTGCGCTGCATGACGCTCGGAATCTTGGCGTGCAGCGCCGCGGCCGCCATCGGTGCCTAGTCCGATCTTCACCTGCGGCTTTTCCGCAGACCTGCCCAGGGCGCGGGCCGTGCGGATCCCGGGCTGCGGGTTTCCCGCAACCTCGATCCGAGTGCTCGCGGATGGCCAGCGCGCCCATCGAGACGACCATGACTCCATGGCCGCGGGGCAGTTCCGGGTTGTCATTGCCGGCGGCGGGGTCGCCGCCCTCGAGGCGATGGTCGCCCTTCGCGAGCTAGCCGGCGAGCTCGTCGACGTCACGCTCCTCGCCCCTGAGGCGGAGTTCTCCTATCGCCCCCTCGCCGTTGCCGAGCCGTTCGACCTCGGAACCGTGCAGCGCTTTCCGCTTGCCGTCCTCGCGCGGGCCTGCGGGGCCAGGCATCACCCCGGTGCGCTCGCGGCTGCCTACTCCGACGAGCGCCGGGTTCGCACCAGCCGGCTCGTCGAGATCGCGTACGACGCGCTTCTCGTCGCCATCGGGGTGACGGCCCGCCAGGCGCTGCCGGGTGCGCTCACGTTTCGCGGCCCGCAGGACGTGCACGCGCTTCGCGCCCTCGTCGGCGACCTCGAGGCGGGCAGGAGCAAGTGCGTCGCTTTCGTGGTGCCGAGCGGCGTCGCCTGGGCCCTTCCGCTGTACGAGCTCGCTCTCCTGACCGCGGACCGCCTGGCCAAGCGCGGCGCCCGCGGTGCGAAGATTCGTCTCGTCACGCCCGAGGCTGCTCCGTTGCAGATCTTCGGGTCGCAGGCGAGCGAGACCGTGCGCTCGCTCCTCGACGAGAAGGGCATCGAGCTTCTGCCCGGCAAGCACCCGTACACCTTCGAGGCCGGGGAGCTTCACCTCGTTCCAGCCGGCGTCGTCGAAGCTGACGCGGTCGTCGCCCTTCCCTCGCTGCGCGGCCAGGCGATCCCGGGAATTCCTCACGACCGGGACGATTTCATCCGGACTGATGCGCATGGCAGGGTCGAAGGAGTCGTCTCGGTGTACGCGGCGGGCGACATCACGGCCTTCCCCGTGAAGCAGGGCGGCCTCGCTGCCCAGCAAGCGGACGCCGCCGCCGAAGCCATCGCCGCCGAGGCAGGGGCCGACGTCGAGGCGCATCCGTTCGATCCCGTCCTCCGCGGCCTCGTCATCACGGGCGGCGCCCCCGCCTACCTGCGAGCCGAGCTCCGCGGTGGCCGGGGGCCGGCGTCGGAGGCGGCGAGAGAGCCGCTCTGGTGGCCGCCGGGCAAGATCGCCGGCCGCTACCTGGGACCTTTCCTCGCCGAGCAGGCGGGACTCGCCTTCCGCGCTCGGGCAGCCGTCTAACTTCCCTCTTCGACGAGCCCCTGGGCGAGGGCGTAGCGGACGAGCTCGGCACGTGTGGCGAGCCGGAGCTTCTGCATGATGTGCGCCCGGTGCGTCTCGGCCGTGCGCACGGAGATATAGAGCATCTTCGCGATCTCCTGGTTCGTGTGTCCGAGAGCGAGGAGCCGCAATACCTCCCGCTCGCGCTCAGAGAGAGGATCCTCGTCGGCGGCGCGGGCCGCTTCCGCCTCGGCTGCCGCCAGGCGAGCGCCGAGCTCCGGGTGGACGTAGCGCCGGCCCGCTGCGACCTCGCGTACCGCCTCGACGACCTCGGTATCGGCGGCCTCCTTGAGCACGTATCCGAATGCCCCCGCGGCGAACGCTTCCCGCACGTAGCGTGGGTCATCCTCCATCGAGAGGACGAGGATCTTCGCGTCGGGGGCCTCCTTGCGGAGGTCGGGAATAGCCTCGATGCCGCTCTTGCCTCCCGGGAGTGCGACGTCCAAGAGGACGACGTCGGGCTTCCGAGCCCGCACCTCGAAGATGGCCTCGCGGGCATCTCCCGCCTCGCCCACCGTCTCGATGTCCTCGTGTCTGTCGAGAAGCAGGCGGAGACCGGCGCGAACGACCGCGTGGTCGTCGACGATGACGACGCGGACGCTCACTGCATGGGGACCTCGACGAGGATCGTCGTGCCGATCCCCTCGGACGACTCGATTTCGAGCCGACCGTCGATGAGGGCGACACGCTCGCGCATGCCCACCAGGCCCAGCCCCTCGCCGTCGCCGTCGAAGTTGAATCCGAGCCCGTCGTCCTCGATTACCGCCGTCACGGACGAGTCCTTCGGCGCAAGAACGATGCTGACGTGCTCGGCCTGGGCGTGCTTGACGACGTTCGTCAGCGCCTCCTGCACGATCCGGTAGAGCACGGTCTCCACCTCGCTCGGCAAGCGCGCCTCGGAGAGGCGGGACTCGAGCTCGACGGCGAGCCCCGTCTGCTCGGCGAAGCCGGCGGTGAGCCGCTCCAGCGCGGCGACGAGCCCGAAATCGTCGAGGGCCTTGGGTCGAAGTTCGACGGCGAGGCGGCGAACGTCCTGGAGTGTCTGCACGACGAGCTCGCGCACATGTGCCGACACTGCATGGACGTCGTCGAGCGACGTTGCTTCCTCGCAGCCTCTCAGCCCGAGCAGAACCGAAGTCAGTGCCTGGCCGGTCTCGTCGTGGAGCTCGCGCGCGAGCCGCCGACGCTCGAGCTCCTGCGCCTCGACCACGCGGCGAAGCGCATCGCGCGCCACCCGCTGCGAAAGCTCGACCGCGAGCGCCGCGCGCTCGGCGAAGGTTTCGCAGAGACGCAGATCGGCGTCCGAGAAGTGCGCGTTGCCGGCCTTGTCGAAGGCCGCGATGACGCCGATCGCGCGCCCCTGGGCGAGGAGCGGTACCCAGAGCGCCGCGCGTGCACCGATCTGTCGGGCGATGTCCTGCTCGATCTCGGGGTCGTCGAGGACCGAATCGACGCGTGTGCTCCGGGCTGCGCGGAAGACGCGCCCGGTCTTCGACTCGGAGAGATCGGTCTCGAGGCCGAGCAGCGCCTCGGCTCCGGCTCCACTGACAGTGTCGACGCGCAGCTTGCCGTCGCGCGTCGGCAGCCAGATCGTGAGGATGCGGGCGTCGATCAGGTCGTGCAGGCGGCGGGCGACGAGATCGAGGATCGCCTGGGGCTCAATCTCCGTCGCCAGTGCGTTTCCGACCTCGTGGAGGGACTCGAGCTGCCGCGACCAACGGGTTGCCGCCTCGTAGAGCCGTGCGTTCTCGATTGCAACGGCTGCCTGCGAGGCCAGGAGCGTAACGATCTCCTCGTCTTCCTCGGTAAAGGACTCGCCGCCTTCCTTCTCGGTGAGGTAGAGGTTTCCGTAAGCCATGCCGCGGAGCAGGATCGGAACGCCGAGGAAGGTCTTCATCGGCGGGTGGTTCGGGGGGAAGCCGACCGAGCGAGGGTCGGCGCTGAGATCGAGCAAGCGCAGTGGCGTGGCGTCTCGGATCAGGACCCCCAGGATGCCGCGTCCCCGTGGAAGGTCGCCGATCGCGGCGTGCGTCTCCGGATCGATCCCGTGCGTCAGGAAGCGTTCCAGCTCCCGCCCCGACGGATCGATGACTCCGAGTGCCGCATAGCGGGCTTCGGTCAGCTCGGCCGCCGTCTCTGTGAGCTTCTGGAGCAGTGAATCGAGCGAAAGCTGCGAAGAGATTGCGATTCCGGCGTCGAGGAGGGCGCGCATGCGGTCTGCCATGAGGCTGAGCTTATCCGCAGAAATCCGCACGCCCAAGCCGTGTATTTCCGGATGGCGGCAGGGTGTGCCGCTTCTAGCGTCCGGTCGAGAAAGGAGGAGCCATGAAGAAGATCATCATCGCCACCGACGGCTCGTCGCACGCGCAGGAGGCAGTCGCCTTCGGACTCGAGCTCGCCTCTGAGCAAGAGGCCGAAGTGACCTTCGTCCACGTGCTTCCACCGGACGAGTTTTTCGTGGCCGGGCGTCTCGGGCCCGCGATCCCGATCCAGCATCGGGAGCCGATGGACGAGTCGGAGGCCGCGCTCAACGAGGCGGGCGAGGCCGCGGAGAAGGCCGGCGTCTCGTACAAGCTCGAACGGATTTCGGGCACGCCCGTGGAGGCGATCATCGCCCTTGCCGACGAGCAGGACGCCGATCTGATCGTCACGGGCTCGCACGGACGCGGCGCGATTGGGAGCACGCTACTCGGAAGCGTCTCGACCGAGCTCGTCAAGCGGGCGAAGCGGCCCGTCCTCGTCGTCAAGACGGCGACGGCGAAGGTCCCCGCGTAAGAGCAACGGACTGGCCGCCGGCCCGGGGACGGGCGAGCCCCGAGTCGGCGGCCCTCGTCTGAGACATGGACGTTGTCATTCTCCTTCTGGCCGCGGCGGCGACAGCCCTCGCCACCGGGTTCGGCGCTGTTCCCGTGTTCCTCTTCGGCGCGCGGGCAGCAGCGGTCAGGCCGGCGCTCTGGGGCCTCACGGTCGGGCTCATGACCGTGGCCTCCTTCGTCGGCCTCCTCGCGCCGGCTCTCGACGAGGGCGAGCCGGGCGCGGTTGCGGCTGGGCTCGCCGTCGGTGTGCTCTTTCTCTTGCTCGCGCGTACCGTTTTGAGCGGGCGCGACGTCCATGTCGGCGCGCTGCGCGGCCCCCGCGTGCGCAGCTCGGTCCTCGTTTTCTCCGTCCTCTTCGTCCACAGTCTCCCAGAGGGCTTCGCCATCGGGACGGCCTACGCGTCCGACCGCGCCGGTCTCAGCCTCTTCGTCATCCTCGCCATCGCACTCCAGAACGTCCCCGAGGGGACGAGCGTCGCTATCCCGATGGAGGCGGCCGGCTTCCGGGCCGGCGAGCAGTTCTGGGCGGCGGTGGCGACCAGCGCTCCGCAGCCGGTTGGCGCCGTAATCGCCTACCTGCTCGTCGAGAACGTCCAGGCAATGCTTCCCTTCTCCTTCGCCTTCGCGGCCGGCGCCATGCTCGCCCTCGTCGCCGTCGAGCTCGCCCGCGAGGCGTTCGCTCGACGGAGCTGGCCCGTCGGCCTCGCCGGCACGCTCGTCGGGGCGGCTCTCATGCTCGGGCTTGCAGGCGCGCTCGGGGTGTGAGGCCCAGCTCGGCTAGGATCGCCCGGGTCGATGACGACGCCGATCTCACACCCGTTCGACGTCCTTCACGTCGCGAAACGGCTCAGCGCAGGGAACGGCGGCTACGAGATCGTCCACGAGTCGCCCGGCCTCGAGATTGGCGTCTATGTCCTCGTCGCCCCCGAGCCGGACCGGCAGCAGCCGCACGAGTGGGACGAGGTCTACGTCGTGCTCGATGGCCGGGGAGTCCTTACCGTCGAGGGCGAGCAGATCGCGCTCGAGGAGGGCGGCGCCGCCTACGTGAAAGCGGGAGCCGAGCACCGCTTCACGGGCTACGAGGGCCTGAGCGTCTTGGTCGTCTTCGACAAGTCGCAGACGGCCTAGCCCCTGATCCGTAGTTCTTCCCGACCTCGAACCGGGGTCACCCCGATGCCGCCCCCATGGCCGGTTGCGAAGCTGACGTCGGATTCGATCGGAAAGGGGTGAGTCGTGAGCCAAGCCGTTGTCCATACGCGAGCGAGTCAGCCGACCCGGCGCCCACCGGTCGGCGCCTATCTCTGGTTTGCCGGCATGGTCGGGGTCTGGACGGCGTTCGGCGTCGTCGCGCTGACCTCGGTCGAGAGGCTGACCGAGCTCTGGAAGTGGGTTACCGGGCTTCCCGTCGTCGCCGAGGTCGTCGTCTGGATCGCCGCGTTCCCGTGGGTTCTCGGCCTCTGGGTCTCCCAGACCTCGTGGGCCGAGTGGGTGAGGATCCTCCTCGTCGTGTGCTTCGCAGCCGGCTGGACGATCGCCTCCATCCCACGGGCGAAAAAGCCGAAGCACCACGACTGAGTGGCGCGCGTTCGGACACCGGCGGGTCGCCGTCTCGTTCCGTAGTTCCCCGAAGGCAGTCCGCGGGACTTCCCGATGCCGCGTCGAGCCGGCGGTGCAACCGTGGCCGCTACCGAAATGAAAGGGGTTCCAATGGCTGTCCAAGTCGAACCCAGACTCGCACCGCCTCAGGCGCCGCCGGCCGAGCCAATTGTCGAGGCGCGTAACGTCGAGAAGACCTACGACGCCGGCAACCTTGCCGTCCACGCGCTCCGCTCCGTCAGCTTCTCTGTTCCCCGCGGCGAGATGGTGGCGATCATGGGCCCGAGCGGTTCGGGTAAGACGACGCTCCTCAACTGTCTTTCGGGCCTCGACGCCATCGACTCAGGCGACGTGCTCATCGAGGGCGTCGCGCTGAGCGCGATGAGCGACCGCGAGCGGACAGATTACCGAGCCCGCCGCATGGGCTTCGTCTTCCAGTTCTACAACCTGATGCCCGTGCTTACGGCCGTCGAGAACGTCGAGCTGCCTTTGCTCGTCGCGCGTATTCCTGGCCGCGAGGCACGCAAAAAGGCGCTTGCCGCGCTCGAGATGGTCGGGCTTGCCGAGCGTGCCGGCCACGTCCCCGAGGAGCTCTCGGGCGGCCAGCGACAACGGGTGACGATCGCCCGCGCGCTGGTGAACGACCCCGCGATCGTCTGGGCCGATGAGCCGACTGGCGATCTCGACAGCGAGAACGCCGAGGAGATCGTCGCGCTCATGCGCCAGCTCAACCGCGAACGCGGCCTGACCTTTCTCATCGTGACCCACGACATCGCCGTCGGCCGCTCCACCGACCGAATCGTCCGGATGGTGGACGGAGAGATCGTCGGCGAGGAAATCCTGGAGGTGTTCTAGCCATGATCGCCCGCGCGACAACCGCCGAGATCGACGCGGTCCGCATGAGCGTCGAGGAGGCGACCGATCTTTTCCGCGACTCTGTCCTTCCGGCCCTGCAGGAGCAGGAGGGGTTCGAGGGCGCATATGTATTGCTCTCGCCCGAGGGCAAGGTGCTCGCCATCACGTTCTGGGCGAGCGAGGAGGCCGCTGAGGCGGGGATCAGGGGGGGTCGGAGTTTCTACGCGGAGCAGGTCGAGAAGTTCGTGACCATCTACAAGGCGCCGCCGGGGCGAGAGACGTACAACGTCGTGCTCGCGGAGGCGCCCGCCCACACGATCGGATGAGGGAGCCGTCATGACCAAGCTCTTTGGCATCCCAGTCGGCGCCCTGGTCGTCGTCCTCGTCGGGACGCTTGCAGTCGCGCTCGCAGTCGTCGCCGCGCTCGCGCTCCGCAATCGCGTCTTTCTCCGGCTCGGTGTCCGCAACGTGCCCCGCCGCAGAGGGCGGAGTGCGCTGATCGTCGTCGGCCTCATGCTCGGGACGGCGATCATCACAGCCGCGCTGGCCACGGGAGACACCATGAGCCACACGATCCGGTCCTCCGCTGTCGCGGCGCTCGGTCAGACGGACGAGGTGGTCGCCGCCAAGGGCGTCTCGTCAGCCCTCGCGGTCGACAGCGGAGCAACGGGCGCGCGCTATTTCCCCGCTCCGTACGCCGACCGGATCGTGCGGATCACTGTCAACTCCGGGCTCGTCGACGGCGTCACGCCGGTGATCGTCGAGCCCGTCGCGGTCCAGGATGTCTCAAGCAGACAGAACGAGCCGCGCGTAACGCTCTTCGCCAGCGACCCCGCCCGCCTGGACGGGTTCGGCGAGATGACAAGCGGCGGTGACGTCGTCTCGCTCGCGGATCTCGGTCCCGGCGAGGTCTATCTCAACGCCGAGGCAGCCGACGAGCTCGACGCCCGCGCGGGCGACACCATTCGAATCCTCGTCGGGCGCGGGTCCGAAACAGCCACGGTCAAGGCAATCGTGCGCTACGAGGGAGGCGCCACGCCAGATTCCGGCCTTCTCATGCCCCTGACGGCCGCCCAGGACCTTCTCAGCCGCGAGGGTCTCATCAAGGCCGTCTTCGTGTCTAACCGAGGTGGCTCGGAAGGCGGAGCCGAGCTGAGCGACCAGGTGATCCGACTGCTCGCGCCGACGATCGCGCCGCTCGGTCTCGAGGCGGACAACACCAAGCAGGACGCGCTCAAGCAAGCCGACGAGGCGGGAAACGCATTCATGTCCTTCTTCACCACCTTCGGCTCGTTCTCGATCGCCGCCGGCATCCTCTTGATCTTCCTGATCTTCGTCATGCTCGCAGCAGAGCGGCGCGGCGAGCTCGGGATCGCACGCGCCGTGGGTACACGCCGAGGACACCTCGTCCAGATGTTCCTCTTCGAAGGGCTCGCATATGACCTTGTCGCCGCCGCCGTAGGCGCGCTCACCGGTGTCGTCGTGGCATACGGCATGGTGCTTGTGATGGCGAGCGCGTTCGCCACGACAGGCGACCTCGACATCGCCTACGCAGTCAGGCCGGCGAGCGTAGTCCTCGCCTACACGATCGGGGTCCTGCTCACGCTCGGCGTCGTGGCCTTCTCGGCCTGGCGCGTGAGCCGGATGAACATCACGTCCGCGATCAGGAACCTGCCGGAGCCATCGGCTCAGAAGAAGGGCAGGCGGCGCTGGCTTCTCGGTCTGCTCGGGACCGGCCTCGGCGTCCTGCTCGTGATCTCCGGCGCGCGCAGCGAGGACGCGGTAACGCTCAGCCTCGGCGTCGCGCTTGTGATTCTCAGTCTCGTCCCGCTTTCCCACCATGCCGGCGTGCCGGATCGGGCCGCCCGCACGGCCGCCGGTCTCCTGCTCGTCGTCTACTTCGTCTTGCCGACGAACCGCTGGCTCTTCGGGGATTTGAAGACGAACTTCTCCATCTTCATCCTCGCGGGGCTTGCGATCGTCATCGGGGCGAGCTGGACGATCATGTACAACGCCGACGTTCTCCTCGGCGCGCTTCGCGTCTCCCTCGGCCGTGTTCGCCGGCTCGCGCCCGTGCTGAAGATGTCGATGGCCTACCCACTGCGGAGCCGCTTCCGCACGGGCGTGACGCTCGCGATGTTCATGCTCGTCGTCTTCACACTCGTCGTGGGAGCGATCACCACTGGCTCCTTCGTCGGCGCCTTTAACGACGTCAGGTCGTACGGCGGCGGCTTCGACGTACGCGCGACCGCCTCGCCGGCGGCACCGATCGGCGACATGCGCGCAGCCCTCGCCGCGGCACCCGGGGTCGAACCCGCCGACTTCCGCGTCGTCGCGAGCGAGTCTTCGCTGCCGGTGCGGGCGAACCAGCTCGGGACCGAGCCGGAGGACTACGTCATCCACGGCTTCGACGACGCCTTCCTCGGCAACACGAGTTATCGGCTCGCGGCCCGGGCCAACGGCTACGCCGATTCAGCCGCGGTCTGGGAGGCGCTCCGCACCCGGCGCGGCCTGGCGATCGTCGACGCGACGGTCGTGCCGCGGCGGTCGACGTTTGTGGGTGCCGTCGTGCCCAAGTTCCGGCTCCGCGGCTTCTACCTAGAGGACAAGACCTTCGCGCCAGTGAGGGTTGAGGTGCGCGATCCACAGACGGGTGCGCACGTGCAGTTGACGGTCATCGGCGTGCTGGCAGAGACGGCGCCCCAGGACATGACCGGTATCTTCGCCGCTCAATCCACCGTCGGCGCCGTCTTCGGGAACCGGGTCGACCCGACGACCTATCTGTTCGCGCTCCGGCCAGGCGTCGACGCGGAGGCCACTGCGAAGAAGCTCGAGTCGGCGTTCCTCCGGAACGGCATGCAGGCGGACGCCTATGCGACGCTGCTGCAGGACAACGTCAGCGCCTCGCTCACGTTCGACCGGCTGATCATGGGCTTCATGGGCCTCGGGTTGATCGTCGGCGTTGCCGCCCTCGGTGTCATCAGCGCCCGCTCGGTCGTTGAGCGCCGGCAGCAGATTGGTGTGCTTCGCGCGATCGGCTTCCGCACCCGCATGGTTCAGCTCAGCTTCCTGCTCGAGTCTTCCTTCATCGCTCTCACCTCGATCGTGATCGGCACCCTGCTCGGCCTCGCGCTCGCCTACAACGTGATCGTCGATTCGCGCCGGACGCCGAGCTGGCAGAACATGGACTTCGAGGTCCCGTGGCTCACGCTCGGCGTGATCTTCTTCACCGTCTACGCCGTCGCGCTCGCGACAACCTTCATCCCGGCGCGAAGCGCCTCGCGCGTGTATCCCGCGGAGGCACTGAGGTACCAGTGACCGTTGCGGCTCAGCCGCGCCACCGCCGCGCCGCCCTCCCGGCGGCGCTCGACCGGCGCTTCGAGGCGGTCGTCTTCGACTGGGACGGCACCGCCGTCCCAGACCGGCAGGCGGACGCGACGCGGCTGCGCGAACTCGTCGAAGAGCTCTGCCCCCTCGGTCTCGAGCTCGCCGTCATCACCGGGACGCACGTCGGCAACGTCGACGGGCAGCTCGGGGCGAGGCCGCGCGGGCCTGGGCGCCTCCACCTCTGCGTCAACCGGGGCTCGGAGGTGTTTCGCGCCGACGAGGAGGGTGTCCAGCTCGTCGAGCGCCGCGAGGCGACGCCCGCGGAGGACGCCGCGCTCGACGCCGCGGCGGAGGCCACGGTCGCCGCGCTGGCCGGCCGAGGGCTCGAGGCGCAGATCGTCTCGCAACGGCTGAACCGCCGCAAGATCGACCTCATCCCCGAGCCCGAGTGGATGGATCCGCCGAAGGCGCGCATCGCCGAGCTGCTCGCGGCGGTCGAAGCCCGGCTGCGCGCTGCGGGCCTGGCCGGCCTCGACGAGGCCGTCGAGCTCGCCACTCAGGCGGCGCGCGGCGCCGGGCTCGCCGATCCGCGGGTGACGAGCGACGCCAAGCACGTGGAGATCGGCCTGACCGACAAGGCGGATGCTGCCCGCTGGGTTCTCGGCGATCTGTGGAGGCGCGGAATCGCGCCCGGGCTCGTGCTCGTCGCGGGCGACGAGTTCGGCCCACTCGGCGGGCTCCCGGGCAGCGACTCGCTGCTTCTCGTTCCCGCCGCGGCTCGCGCGACCTCGATCTCGGTCGGCGCCGAGCCGACAAGCGCCCCAGCCGGCGTGCTTCACCTTCCGGGCGGCCCCGAGCGCTTCCTCGCGGTGCTCGCCGACCAGCTCGAGCGCCGCCGTCGCAGCGACGTTCCCGAACTCGACGCCGATCCCGCGTGGACGCTGACCGTCGATGGTCTGGACCAGCGGCTCGAGCGCGTCCACGAGGCGATGCTCACGCTCGCCGACGGCCGCCTCGGCACCCGCGGAAGTCCGATCCTCGCCCATCCTGCCGCCGCACCGGCGACGCTTGCGGCAGGCGTCTACAAAGGAGAAGGAGCGCAGGCCGAGCTCGCGGACTGCCCTGACTGGGCGCAGCTCCGCGGTGAGCTTCCGCTCGACCCGCTGCTTCGGCGCCGGCTCGACTTGCGCAGCGGGCTCCTCCGCCAAGAGGTCGCACTCTCTTCTGGCACGCTGACCTCCCTGCAGCTTTCTTCGCTCGCCGACCCCGGGACTGTGGCCCTGCGGGCCGCGGGGCCGGCGGCTGTCCTGCCGCGGGCGGGCCGTCGCTCGGAGAACGGCGGCCTAACGGCAGCCTTCAGCGACGTGCGCCGTACCCACCGCATCGACCGATTCGGCGCCTATGACACCGAGGAGAGCAGAGCCGCGGCCAAGCTCGCTCGATTCGAGGAAGGCGGCTTCGAGCCCGCCCTTTCGGCCCATCGCGAAGCCTGGGCGCAGCGGTGGGAGGATGCCGACGTCGTCATCGATGGAGATTCCGACCTTCAACGCGCCATTCGCTTCGCGGTCTTCCACCTGATGGCGTCGGCGGCGGACGACGGCGAGGCTGCAGTCGGCGCCCGAGGACTCTCGGGCCCCGGGTACCGCGGGCACGTCTTCTGGGACAGCGACGTCTTCGTCCTGCCGTTTCTCGCGGCGACCCATCCGGCAGCCGCACGCGCGATGCTCGAGTACCGCGTTGCACGCCTCCCGGCGGCACGCGCGACCGCCAAGCGCCTCGGTCGTAGCGGCGCCCGTTTCCCGTGGGAGTCGGCGCGAGACGGCATCGACGTCACGCCTGCGAGCGCGCGCGACCAGGCTGGCCGGCCCATCCGCATCCGGACCGGCGAGCTGGAGGAGCACATCGTCGCCGACGTCGCCTGGGCCGCGAAGTGTTACCTCGACTGGACGGGCGACGAGGACTTCGCCGCCGGATCGGGACGCGATCTGCTCGTCGAGACGGCGCGCTACTGGGCGTCGAGAGTTCGGCTCGATGCCGACGGCCGTGCTCACATCTACGGCGTGATCGGGCCCGACGAGTACCACGAGCCCGTGGACGACAACGCATTCACGAACGTCATGGCCCGCTGGAACCTCCGCCGGGCGGCAGAGCTCGACGGCGACGACGGCGAGCGCACGACGTGGCTGGGCCTTGCGGACGCGCTGGTGGACGGGTTCGACCCGGTCAGCGGGCTCTACGAGCAATTCGCCGGCTTCTTCCGCCTCGAGCCACTCGTCATCGCCGACGTCGCCGCACGCCGGCCGATCGCCGCCGACCTCCTGCTCGGCGCCGAGCGGGTCAGCTCCGCACAGGTCTTGAAACAGGCGGACGTGCTTATGCTGCACCATCTCGTCCCAGACGAGGTCGCACCCGACTCGCTTGCGCCGAATCTCAGCTTCTACGAGCCCCGAACGGCGCACGGCAGCTCCTTGTCGCCCGCGATCCACGCGGCGCTCTTCGCCCGAGCCGGCCGGCTGTCCGAGGCGCTGGCGGCGTTCGATATCGCCGCCCGCATCGATCTCGACGACCTGACCGGGAGCACGGCCAGCGGACTCCATCTCGCCACGATGGGCGGGCTCTGGCAGGCGCTCGTCTTCGGCTTCGCAGGCATCCGTCCACGCGCGGACGCCCTGGCGGTCACCCCCGCGCTTCCGCCGCGCTGGGAAGCGCTCGAGGTGCGGTTGCGCTTCCGTGGGCGGCCCCTGGCTCTTCGCATCGACCACGACGACGTTTCCGTCAGCGGCGCCGGGCTTACTCTCGGCGAGCGCGACGGGAGCTGGGAGGTGAGGTTGCAATGACGCGCGTACTCGCAGCCCTGGACAACAGTGTGGCGGCCCAGCCAGTGCTCGCCACCGCGTCGGCCGTCGCGCGTCTCCTCGGCGCGGAGCTCGAGGCAGTGCACGTACGCACCGACGGGGAGCGGGTCGCGCAGTCGGTGGCCGACCGCGCAGGCTTGGCTCTCGTCGAGCTCGAGGGTCCGGTCGTCGAAGCGCTTGCGGAAGCGGTTTCGCAGGAAGACGTGGCGCTTGCCGTCCTCGGCGCACGCGCCACCGCGGGCGGAGCCCGGCCCGCCGGCACCACGGCCGTCGGAGTCGCCACGTCGGTGGCAAAGCCGGTCGTGCTCGTGCCGCCGGAGACCCCGCACCCGGGGCGGATGCGGCGGATCCTGGTGCCGCTCGAGGGCACGGCGTCGACCTCGCTCGCGCCCCGAGGCGTCATCGAACTCGCAAGCGAGGGTACTCTCGACGTCATCGTGCTCCATGTGCTCGACGAGGCCTCCCTGCCGGCGTTCACCGACCAGCCGCAACACGAGACCGAGGCGTGGGCGCGAGAGTTCCTCGAGCGCTACTGTCCGTTCGGGGTCGAGCGCGTCCGGCTCGAGATGCGCGTGGGCCGGCGGGAAGAGCTCGTTCCGCAGGTGGGCCAGGAGGTGGACGCCGACCTGATCGCACTCGGCTGGTCGAGGGCGCTCGCGCCGGATCGCGCTCCCGTCGTGCATGCAGTGCTCGAGCGCGGCCACCTTCCTGTCTTGCTCATGCCGGTCGCGCCTTCCGTGGAGAGGAGAGACTCATTCGCAAGGTTGCGATCGTCGCCCGTCTGAAGAGCGGTGCCGAGAAAAGGGCCGCCGACCTGCTCACCAAAGGACCGCCCTTCGACCCTGAGGAGACCGACCTCGAGTGCCACATGGCCTACCTCTCGGCGGGGGAAGTCGTGTTCGTCTTCGAGGGGCCCGAGGTCGACGTCTTCCTCGACGATGTCGTGGAGAATCCGTTCCGGCCGCTGATGACTGCTGCGTTCGACCGGTGGCGTCCGCTCCTAGAAGGCCATCCGAGAATCGCGCGACCCGCGTACGAGTGGCGCCGAGAAACGAGGTGACGTTCCATGAGCCGGAGTGCTGAAGCCGCTTCGCAAGTCGATCTGGACGAAGCGATCGGAGTCGATCCCTTGGCGCCCGAGGAGCTTCGTATCCTGGACACGTACTGGCGCGCGGCGAACTACCTCTCCGTCGGTCAGGTCTACCTGCTCGAGAACCCGCTTCTGCGGGAGCCGCTGAAGCCTGAGCATGTGAAGCCTCGCCTGCTCGGTCACTTCGGAACGACGCCCGGGCTCAACTTGATCTACGTCCACCTCAACCGCGCGATTCGCGCCCGCGACTTGGACGCGATCTACGTCACCGGACCCGGTCACGGCGGGCCCGCCGTCGTGGCGAACGCGTACCTGGAGGGGACGTACAGCGAGCTCTACCCACACGTCGGCGGCGACGAGGAGGGCCTGCACGCGCTCTTCCGCCAGTTCTCGTTTCCGGGCGGCATCCCCAGCCACGCGGCACCCGAGACGCCCGGGTCGATTCACGAGGGGGGCGAACTCGGCTATGCGCTCGCGCATGCCTTCGGCGCCGCCTTCGACAACCCGGACCTGCTCGTCGCCTGCGTCGTCGGCGACGGCGAGGCGGAGACCGGCCCGCTCGCCACGAGCTGGCACTCGAACAAGTTCCTCAATCCTCGGACAGACGGCGCTGTACTGCCGATTCTCCACCTCAACGGCTACAAGATTGCCAACCCGACCGTGCTCGCCCGCATTCCCCAGGACGAGCTCGTTTCGCTCTTGAAGGGCTACGGCTACCGGCCTTTCGTCGTCACGGGCGGCTTCGACGGCGAGGAGGCGGGACCGGTGCACCAGCGCTTCGCCGCCGCGCTCGACGCGGCGCTCGACGAGATCGCCCGGATCCAGCGGGCGGCGCGGACCGATGGCGTCGCCAAGCGCGCCCGGTGGCCGATGATCGTCCTGCGGACGCCGAAGGGGTGGACGGGACCGCACGAGGTCGACGGAGTGCCGGTGGAAGGAACCTGGCGCTCCCATCAGGTGCCGATTGCGGACGTGCGCGGGAACGAGGAGCACCTGCGCCTGCTCGAGGAGTGGCTGCGTAGCTACCGGCCGGAGGAGCTCTTTGACGGTCGCGGCGCACTCGTCCCGGAGTTGGCCCAACTGCCGCCCGAGGGCGAGCGGCGCATGAGCGCCAACCCGCACGCGAACGGCGGCGCCCTGCTCGTCGACCTCGTGCTTCCCGACTTCCGCGAGTACGGCGTCGACGTCGGCAGCCCGGGCAAGACGTCGAGCGAGGCGACCCGGGTCCTGGGGGCGTTCCTTCGCGATGTCGTCGCCCGCAATGCGAGCAACTTCCGCCTCTTCGGCCCGGACGAGACGGCCTCGAACCGGCTCGGCGCCGTCTTCGAGGCGACCGGCCGAACCTGGGAAGCCGAGGTCGAGCCCACCGACGAGGGGTTGAGCCGCGACGGACGCGTGATGGAGGTCCTCTCCGAGCATCTCTGCCAGGGGTGGCTCGAGGGCTACCTCCTCACCGGCCGCCACGGTCTCTTCAACTGCTACGAGGCGTTCATCCACATCGTCGACTCGATGTTCAACCAGCACGCCAAGTGGCTGAAGGTGACGCGTCACATCCCGTGGCGGCGCCCGATCGCCTCGCTGAACTACCTCCTCACCTCGCACGTCTGGCGCCAGGACCACAACGGCTTCTCCCATCAGGACCCGGGCTTCATCGACCACGTCGTCAACAAGAAGGCCGAGGTCATCCGCGTCTACCTGCCGCCGGATGCGAACACGCTCCTCTCCGTCGCCGACCACTGCCTGCGCAGCCGCCACTACGTGAACGTGATCGTCGCGGGCAAGCAGCCCGCGCTCGACTACCTGTCGATGGTCGACGCGGTCATTCACTGCACGCGCGGCATCGGCATCTGGGCCTGGGCCTCGAACGACGACGAGGGCGAGCCGGACGTCGTGCTCGCCTGCTGCGGCGACGTCCCGACGCTGGAGACGCTCGCCGCGACCGCGATCCTGCGCGCGCGCCTGCCCGACCTGCGCGTGCGGTTCGTCAACGTCGTCGACCTCATGCGTCTGCAGCCGGAGAGCGAACACCCTCACGGGCTCTCGGACGCGGAGTTCGACGCACTCTTCACCGAGAGCAAGCCGATCGTGTTCGCCTACCACGGCTATCCGTGGCTGATCCACCGGCTCACGTACCGGCGGACGAACCACCGCAACCTGCACGTGCGCGGCTACAAGGAGGAGGGCACGACGACGACGCCGTTCGACATGGTCATGCTCAACGACCTCGACCGCTTCCATCTCGTCATCGACGTCATCGACCGAGTCCCCGCCCTCGCGGAGAGAGCCGCGCGCCTGCGCCAGGACATGATCGACGAGCGCCTTCGCTGCCGGGCGTGGACGCGCGAGCAGGGGGAGGACCACCCGGACGTCCGCGACTGGACCTGGCCCTACTGAGCGCGTGGAGCCGACCCTCGTCGTCAACGCGGGCTCGACGAGCCTGAAGCTCTCGCTCGTCTCCGAGGACGAGTCGGCGCGTTCGCTGGGGTCGTTCGAGGAGATCGGGACGGACACCCTTAGCGCCGTTGCTCACCGAGTCGTGCACGGCGGGGCACGGTTCCGCGATCCGGTCGTCATCGATCCGAGCGTCCAGGCCGAGATCGTCGCCCTCGAGGCGCTCGCGCCGCTGCACAACGCGCCGGCGATCTCCGGCATCGACCAGGCGCGTCGGGCGTTTCCGGACGTGCCGCACGTCGCTGTCTTCGACACGTCGTTTCACCGCACGATCCCGGAAGATGCGGCGGTCTACGCGCTTCCCCGGACGTGGCGCGAGGAGTGGGGCATACGGCGTTACGGGTTCCACGGCCTCTCGGTCGAGTGGTGCGCGGAGCGCGTGCCCATCCTCCTCGGCCGGCCGAGCGACGGCCTCCGCCTCGTCGTCTGCCACCTCGGCGGCGGATGCTCGGTGACGGCGGTTCGCGACGGCCGGTCCGTGGATACGACGATGGGCTTCTCGCCGCTCGAGGGCATCCCCATGACGACGAGGTCGGGCTCTCTCGACCCTGGCGCGCTCCTCTACGTCCTCCGCGAGCACGGCCTCGACGCCGACGCCCTCGATCGCGCCCTCAACTTCGAGTCTGGGATCGAGGGGCTTGCGCCGGGCGCGGAAGGGATGCGCGAGATCGAGCAGGCCGCGTCCGCCGGTGATCCGGACGCGAAGCTGGCGCTCGACGTCTTCGTCCATCGTCTCGTGGGCGCCGTGGCAGCCATGGCCGCGGCCGCCGGGGGCCTGGATGCGCTCGCCTTCACCGCCGGCATCGGCGAGAACTCGGCGCTCGTGCGCGCGCGCGCTTGCGAACGGCTGGCGTTCCTGGGCGTCGACCTCGACGCCGCGTGCAACGAAGGCGCCGAGCCGGACTGCGACGTGGCCGCCGAGGACTCCAGGGTGCGTGCTTTCGTCATACAGGCCCGCGAGGATCTCGTCGCTGCGCGCGCGGCCAGAGCCGTCTTGGGCGGTTCCTGACCTTCAGACGAGCTCGAGCCGGCGTGCCCGGGCGAGCGCCTCGAGCTGCGAGTGGCAGCCGAGCGCGTGGAGGATCGCCCGAATGTGGTTCCGCACCGTCGGCTCAGCCAGCCCAAGGCGGACGGCGATCACCTTCGCGGGCACGCCCTCGGCGAGGAGCGCGAGCACCTGGTGCTGGCGCGGCGTCAGGGCGCCGACTCCGTCGGTGGTCGTGCGCCGCGTGCGGGGCGTCTCGTCCCGCATGAGGTGGAGGAACACGGGCCGCTCGCCTCGGTGCAGCGCGATCGTGGCGAGCGAGACGTGCCGGCGACCCGCCGGCGTCCTCACGCGCAGATCGCGCGAGCGCAGCGGCCAGCCCTCGCGGGCGAGGCGGGCGTTCGAGCACCCCGCGTGGCAGACGAGCGAGCCGTCTTCGTCGAGGCCGCCGAGAACCTCCCAGCAGAAGCGGCCAACCGCTTCGCGCGCCGGAACCCCCGTCATTACCTCGGCTGCCTTGTTCCACGAGAGAACGCGGAGCTTCTCGTCGAACGCGAAGAGTGCGTCACCGGTGCGAAAGTTCTCGCTCGCGCGCATGAGCATGCTTCCAATGTGATCCGACTTGCCGCGGACGACATCGGCGAAAACCCGGATCACGCTACGTGAATGCGCGTACGCCGAGGCCCGCCGCCAGACACGGGCGGGGGCAGCGGGCCTGTGGCGTGACGGCCTACTTCTTGGCCGTGAAGGTCGTCGCGATCTTCTTCGGCTTGTGCTCGGCCGGCTTCGGCACGCGGACTTCGAGGACGCCGTCGTGGTAGTCCGCCGTGATCTTGTCGGCGTCGACGCCCTTGACGAGGGTCAGGCTGCGGATGAACTCACCGTACGGCCGCTCCACCCGCGTGAACTCCCAGCCGTGCGGCTTCGTACGCTTTCCGGTGACCGTGAGGACGCCGTCCTCGAACTCGATCGCGAGCGTGTCCTTGTCGACGTTCGGGAGATCGATCAGGACGAAGTACTCGGCGTCGGCCTCGACGACGTCGAACGCCGGCACCCAGTACCGACCGCCGTTGCCGTTGAAAGCCCGCGTGACGAGGTCCATCGTCATGGCGAGATCGGAGAAGTAGGGATCGCGCAAGATCCGTGTTGCGACTGCCATCGTGCCTCACCTCCTTCCACCGCGAGCCTACGGACAGGGGAACGGTCGCAACAGACCACTTTTGATCAGGCGCGCGCGGGCGCCCGTTGGGAACCTCTCACGGAACGGCGAGGACGCTGCACGGGGCATGATGGAGAACCGCAGTTGCGACGGAGCCGATGGCGAGCCTTCCGACGGGCCTACGGCTATGCGTCCCCACGAACGACCAAGTCCGCGCCGTCCTTCTTTGCGGCCCAGACAAGCCTCTCGGCTGGCTCGCCGAGCGGATCGATGGAGCCGGCTGCGACGCTGCGGGCGGCGAGGAGATCGCAGCCCTCGGCGAGGATGCGCTATTGCTCCTCCCGAGGTCACCGTGGCGACGGTAGGCGAGGTGTTCACCTTCGGGATTCCTGACCCCGAGCGAGGCCGCGAGCTCGAGGGCGCGCCGAGCGCAGTCAGGCCGTCATAGCCGATGAGGATTCGCTTTGGCCGCTGCGCATCGCGTCGCGTTACTCGCTCCTGCCGACGGCTGCGACGGCCGACCCGACAACCCGGACATGCACCGGGACGTCGAGAGCGAGGCTCACGATGCAGAGACGCTCGCTTTCGCGGACGACCCGCTCGAGCTCGTCAGGATTGTCGGTTTCCGTCTCAAACTCGACTGTGAGCTCGATCGCAACGAACCGGAAGCGCCCTTCGGAGCCGCGCTCGACGTGTCCGAGACCGGCAACTTCCAGCGTCTCGAGCTCGACACCGCTTCGTTCCGCCACCGCTGCAAGGGTTACCGCGAAACACGAGGCGGCAGACGCAACGAGCAAATCCTCCGGGCTCCAGACCCCTGCCACTCCGCCCTTGAACTCGGGTGGCGTGGCGATCTCCAATGGTCCCTTGCCGGGCGCCGACGCGAGCGTGAGTCGGCCACCGCGCCAGTGGACGGCGACGGGAAAGCGGAATGCCTTGACGACGCTCATTTTCAGCTCCTTCTCACAGGACGCCGCTCATGATCGGCGCAGCGACGGCGGTGGTCATCGGTGAAGGCGCCGATTCGCCGTGTGGAGAACTACGCAGTGCGCCGCAGGTAGATGAACCAGTAGACGGCACCGACCATGAGCGAGCCTCCAATGATGTTTCCGATCGTCACGGGGACAAGGTTTTCCGCGAGGAAGCCTCCCCATGTCAGCTGCGTGAGGTCGGGCAGCCCCGGCGTCGCCGAAGTCCAGTCGGCGTCGCCCTTCACGAAGAGCCCGAGCGGGATGAAGTACATGTTCGCCACGCTGTGCTCGAATCCGGCGGCGACGAATGCCGCGATCGGGGGTACGACGGCCAAGATCTTGTCCGCGGTCGAGCGGGCGCCGTAAGTGAGCCAGACGGCGAGGCAGACGAGCGCGTTGCAGAAGGCGCCCAGGACCAGCGCCTGCGTGAAGCCGAGGTCCACCTTTCCGGTAGCGATCACGAGCGCCGTCCCGCCCACCTCGCCGCCGCCGAACGTGTACTGGCGCGACAGGTACATGAGGCCGGCCGTCGAGACGGCCCCGACGAAGTTGCCGGCGTAGACGAGCGCCCAGTTTCCGAGCAGCCGCGTCGTGCTGATCCGCCGGCTCGCCCACGCCATTACGATGAGGTTGTTGCCGGTGAAGAGCTCTGCGCCCGCCAAGACGACGAGGATGAGCCCGAGCGTGAACGCCAGTCCAGCGAGGAGACGGACGACGCCGTACGGAAGCTCTGACGCGCCCGCGGCCACCGTGGTCGCGAAGATCGCCCCGAGGGCGATGAACGCCCCCGCGAGGATCGCGAGGGCGAAGACCGTAGCCGCCGGCATTGCCGCCTTCGCCTCGCCGACCGACTCCGCCTTACGCGCGATCTCGGGCGGGGGCAGCGCGTCGAGTCCGCCGACAGGGAAGCGCTCGAAATCTTCCCGGCTGCTGTTGCTCACACACCTAAGCCTCGCGAACGGCTCGGCTGTCCACCATCCGCGTCTCCGCTGGCGGAGCGCGGCCGCTCAGCGGCGCTGCCCAGCTAACGCGGCGACCTTGATCTTCCAGGGAGGAATGGACACAGTCCTCATCGTCTCGGCGCTTGCCCGCCGCCCCTGCATCCGGACTCGCCCGGAATCCTGCTGCGGGCGACTACGGAACGCCGCGTGTGCTCGGCCGGCTCCCTTGCACGCTCGAGGCCGGCGACCTGCCGCCCGCTGCGCTCGATCGTTCGGATCGCTCTTGCGGCAGCGGAGGCGAGGTCCGGGGCATCGACGGTCGTCTCGATCACGTCGTCCGGGTCGACCAGGATTCGCAGGTGATAGGCGACGCCGACGGGTCGCGTCAGGGCGAGGAGCGGCTGCAGCGCGACGAGAAGGACGTCGAGCACGGCGACGGCGGCCAAGATCCGGTAATAGCCCTGGTCGTCGATCTCGCCCCATGCTGCCGCGGAGGTCATCGCGGCGAGTACGAGGGCGAGGGCTGTCGAGGCCGCGAAGAGACGGCGTACCGCTCTCGGGTCGCGCACTTGACGCCGCGCGGCGAGCGCCGCCGTCTGCGTGGCGGCGACGGCGAAGACGGTGATCGTGGCCATTGCCTTGCCGAGCTCGTCGGGTGGCTCGCTCGTCCACACCGCAGCCGCCGCAGTTGAGAAGCCGGTCGCCGCGAGAGCGAGGACGGCCCCCGCGAGTCCCTGTAAGCGCGTCTGATCGAAGAGGAACCCTGCCGGAAGCGCGAGAAGTCCGTAAGCGGCTAGGAGAGCCGTCGTGGCGAGGATTCGGCCCTCGCGCTCGCTGAAATCACCGAAGAGCAGGATCCCAATCGCGAGGAGCGCCGTCGCGGACAGCGAGGCGACGATGCCGAGCAAGAGCATCCGTTTCCCTGTCGGCATTGGCCTTACCCAGCTTCCACTCCCGGCGTCTCCAACCGCTCGGCACGGTAGGAAACTGTGCGGACCGCGTCGGCGATCACAAGACCGCCCCCGGTGAGTGCTGCGTGCGGTTCCGCGTGGCAGGCTGCGTGGTCTCCGAGGGCGGCGCCGTCTGCTGAGGAGGCTCTGCGCGTTCGCCTCCGCCGCAGGCGGAAAACACGAGCGGTAGCAGCGAAGCTCCAACTGCGGTCAACGTCAGACGCCGCGAGAAATGTGGTGGCATTGCAGGTAATCATTCGCTCAGCTCCCGGACGCGGCATCGGGGCGCGCCCTGACCCGGTCTGCGGGATGACCGCAGCCAGCCTCCCGAACGCGTCTGGCGAGGAGAGCGTCGACTGGTGCGCCTCGTCAGCGCACGATGACGACGGGGCATGAGGCATGGTGCGCGCACTGGCTGCTCACCGAGCCGAGGAGCAGGCCGGCGAAGCCGCCGTGGCCCCGTGTGCCAACGATGAGCAGGTCCGCGTCCCTTGCAGCCTCGGTCAGAATGTCGGCCGCCTGCCCTTCCTGAACAAGGTGCTCCACATGCGCGAGGCCGGCGTCCTCGGCGCGGCGCACGGCGTCGTCGCCCACGCGTTCGGCCTCCTCGCTGATCGATTGTCGAAGCGGCGGCGACACTGCGGGCGCGAAGCCGGGAGCTCCGTAGGCGCCCATGGGGACGTGCCAGGCGCTGACGACGCGAAGCGGAGCCTTCCTCAGGCGCGCCTCCGCAATCGCCCATTCGAGCGCCTTCGAGGCACCCTCGGAGCCGTCCACTCCAACGACGATACCGCTCGGCATTGCGTCCTCCTTCGCATGGATTCCAAGGTGTACGAGAACTTCATCCGCGATCTGGGACGGGCGCATCGGGACGCACCCCGATCAGCTTGCGGTCTTTTCCGGATTCGCAGCTCGTTTGGATCTCAGGCCGCGGCCGCGACCACAAGCGCGACGAGGGATAGCCCCACGAGCGCCGCCGCCGCGTACGCGAGGGTCTGTCCCACTCGCCCGTTGCGGTAGTCGCCCATCACCTCTCGGTCGCGCGCGATCAGGATCATGACCACCAGGAGTGGTACGAGGAGGATCGCGTTGACGACCTGGGTAAAGAAGAGGATTCCGATCAGCGGCAGCCCGGGGACCAGGACAACGGCCGCCCCGACGGTGACGACGAGCCCGTACGTGCCGTAGAAGAACGGTGCCTCCCGCAGGGAGTCGTCGAGCGCGGCCTCGTGCCCCAGCGCCTCGCTCATCGAGTACGCCGTCGAGAGCGGTAGGACGGCAGCAGCGAGCAGGGCAGCGCCGAGCAGCCCGGCTGCGAAGAGCGTCGACGCGAGACCTCCGGCGAGCGGCTCGAGCCCGACCGCGGCGTCGCGCGCATCCTCGATCGTCCGGCCAGTCGCATGGAGCGTTGCAGCGCAGGCGATGACGACGAACGCCCCGATCACGCCGGTCATCACGGCGCCGGCGACGACGTCGATCCGCTCGTACCGAAGCTCCGTCGCATGCAGGCGCTTGTCGACTGCATACGACTGGATGAAGGCGAGGCCCCAGGGCGCCAGGGTCGTCCCGACCGTGGCAGCGGATACGACCAACGCCTGACCACCGGCCGGCAGGGACGGCACGACAAGCCCGCGCGCGACCGAGCTCCACTCGGGACCGGCCAAGAAGCCGGAGACGATGTACGTCGAGAAGACCGCGCCTACGAGAAGCAAGACATGCTCGATCCGGTGGAAGCTGCCGCGAAGCGCGAGCACGGACACGCCGACAGCTGCGATCGGGACGCTCACGTAGCGGCTCACACCGGCCAGCTCGAGGCTCGCGGCGACGCCGGCGAACTCTGCGGCTGTCGTTCCGAGGTTCGCGACCAGCAGGGCGCCCACGACTGCGACCGTCGTTCGGCGCCCGTAGCGCCTTCGTACGAGTGACACCAGGCCCCGCCCCGTCACGAGGCCCATCCGTGCCGCGAGCTCGTGAAACACGATCAGGGCGCCTGTCGCGAGCAAAAGGACCCAGAGGAGCTCGTAGCCGAAGCGCGCACCGAGGATCGAGTACGTCGTGATGCCTGCCGGGTCGTCGTCCGAGAGTCCGGCGAGGAGACCCGGTCCGAGCACGGCCAGAAAGGCCGGAAGGCCGAGTGCAGCGGCTCTGGTTCGCAGGAGCGGAAGCCCGTGCCGCCAGCGCAGTCGCTTCACCAGGACGGAAAGCACGGCCTCCTCTCAGCTTGCGGCTCCTGCGGCGTGCCCAGAGTTTGACTCGCTCCCCGGCGGATATGAGCCGTAGAAATCCGTAGGCTGGATCGGTACCGCGCCGGATGCGCATCTGCCGGCCGCAAGCGATCGTGATTCCCCGATGGCCGTGGAAGCGGAACGCCAAAGTGCGCTCGCCCTAGAGCCTGCAGGGGCGTCCAGCCCCGCGGCGGCGCCGTTCGCCGCTCCGGCCCAGGCGGTCGTCGCCGAGCTCGGAAGCGATGTCGTCGCGGGCCTCTCGAGCAGTGCGGCGGCGGACCGGCGGAGCTTCTATGGGCCCAACCGCCCGAGTCGGGCCGAACGCCCGCCTTATTTCTCGATTGCGGTTCGCCAGGTCGCCGACCCCCTCGTCGCCCTCCTCGTGGCGGCTGTCGTCGTGTCCGCGGCCATCGGAGAACAGCTCGATGCCGCGATCATCGGCGCCATCGTCGTCCTGAACGCGTTGCTCGGCTTCGCGCAGGAAGCGGGCGCGGAGCGCGAGGTACTCGCGCTGAGGGAGGCCGTCGAGCGGCACGTCGCCGTCGTGCGGGACGGCCAGGAGGTCGAGGTTTCAACCGAAGACATCGTCCCAGGCGACCTCATCGTCCTCAGGGAGGGGGACGCAGTCGCTGCCGACGCGCGGCTCGTGGCGGCGCGCGGGCTCGAGGTCGACGAGTCGACGCTGACGGGCGAATCGGTTCCGGTTGCCAAGAGCGGCGATCCCGTCGCGGCGCAGGTTCCGTTCGCGGAGCGGTCCTCCATGGTCTTCGCGGGAACCGGCATCACTCGGGGGCGGGCGCGAGCCGTCGTGACCGCCACGGGAGATGCGACGGAGATCGGGACGGTTGCCGAGCTCACCGCGCGCGCGAAGCCCCCGCGAACGCCCTTCCAGCGCCGGCTCGGCGAGCTCGCGCGTGTGATGGTCGTGCTCGGGATCGGGATCACGCTCTTCCTGGGCGGCGCGATGCTCGCCCGCGGATCCGCTCTTCACGAGGCTTTCCTCGTCGGCGTCTCGGTCGCCGTCGCCGCCGTCCCCGAGGGACTGGTCGCGACCTTGACCGTGGCCCTGGCTCTCGGCGGGAGGGCAATGGCCCGCCGAGGGGCGATCGTGCGGCGGCTTCGCGCGGTCGAGACCCTCGGAGGCGCGACGGTGATCGCGTCGGACAAGACCGGGACACTCACGCAGAACCGCCTTCGCCTCGCTGCGGTCTGGCCTCTACCCGGCGAGGACGAGGAGCGCGTTCTGGCGGCGGCTGTCCTCGCCTCTACCGCCGAGATCGTTGACCGGAGGGAGGGGCCCGCCGCGGTGGGAGACCCCGTCGAAGGAGCCCTTCTACTGGCTGCCCGCGAGCAGGGGCTCGACCCAGGTGATCTCGTCGCCGACGGATCGGTGCTGGCCGAGATCCCCTTCGACCCGGAGCGGAGACGCGCCGCCGTCGCGTACTCGGATGGACAATGCATGCGTGTCTTCGCGAAGGGGGCGCCGGAGGTCATCAGCAACCTCTCGAGCGCTTCCTCGGCTACGCGCGAGGCGCTCGAGGAGCAGGCGCGGGCGTGGGCGGCAGACGGACTCCGCGTTCTCGCGATCGCCGAGCGATTCCTTGCGGACCGCGGTCCCGCAGACAACGAGGAGCTCGACTCGGAGCTGCGACTGCTCGGCCTCGTCGCCCTTCACGACCCGCTGCGCCCGCAAGCCGCCGGCGCCGTGCGCGACGCGCTCGAGGCCGGCGTCGACGTCCGCATCCTGACCGGCGACCATCCCGCGACCGCGGATGCGATCGGGCGCGAGCTGCGATTGTCGAGCGACGCGGTCTTCGCGCGCGTCTCGCCGGCGGACAAGCTCGAGCTCGTGCGGCGCTTGCAGCGAAGCGGCGAGGTCGTCGTCGTGACCGGGGACGGGGTCAACGACGCGCCCGCTCTTCGCCAGGCCGACGTGGGTATCGCGATGGGTCGCTCGGGCACGGAGGCCGCACGGGAGGCGGCCGACATCGTGCTCACGGACGATGATTTCTCGACGATCGTCGCCGCGGTACGCGAGGGGCGCAGGGTCGGCGACAACGTCCGCAAGTTCGTCGCGTTTCTCCTCTCGGCCAATCTCGGCGAGGTTCTCCTCTTCGCAGCGGCCGTCGGGGCCGGCCTGGGCGTGCCGCTGACGGTCATTCAGGTGCTGATCATCAACGTGCTCACCGACGGCCTGCCGGCGGTCGCACTCTCGCGCGATCCTGAGGCGACTGAGGCGATGGCGAGAGGCCCGTTCCGCGGAGGGCGGCTCTTCTCGCGCCGGGTCTGGGGAGGACTCGCCGTTCTCGGCGTCCTCGTCGGTTTGGTCGGTCTCGCCGCGTTCCTCGCCGGGCGCGCGCTCGGGGACGGGGCGGCGCAGACAATGGCGTTCGCCACCATCGCCGCAGCGGAGCTCACGCTCGTCTTCAGCGTGCGGTCAGTTCGCAGGCCTCCTTGGCGCCTGCCCCGCAACGGGTATCTCGAGGCGGCGGTCCTCGCCTCCGTCGCGCTACTCGTGGCGAGCATCTATCTGCCGGCGCTCCACGAGCCCCTCGGAACGGTCTCACTCGGGCTCGTCGAAGTGGCGATCGTCGCTGTCCTCGCCGCGGCTCCCGTCGTCCTCGTCGAGCTCGTGAAGGCGGGAGCTCCCTTGATGGGAGGCGGTTGCGGGAAATCCGCACGCCGGTTCGGTGGGGACGCGGATGGCGGGTCCGCGCCGCCCGCGCACACTGAGCGTTCGTGAGCCCGCGTCAGCCTTCTCACGGGAGGACGTGATGAGCGTCCTCCATCAATCGGCTTCGTTCAGCGCGACGCTTCGCGTCCACCTCGACAACCAGCCGGGTTCGTTCGCGCGACTGGCCGCCGCGATCGGCGAATCGGGTGGTCTCCTCGGCGCGATCGATCTCGTCCGCGTCGAGCGCGGGAAGAAGGTGCGCGACGTGACGGTGTTGGCCGCGGACGAGGCTCACATCACCCGCATCGTCGAGGCCGTTCGCGCCCTCGAGGGAATCGAGGTCGAGCACGTCTCCGACCGGACGTTCCTGCTCCATCTCGGCGGTAAGCTCGAGGTTGTCCCCAAGACGCCGCTGAAGACGCGCGACGACCTCTCCATGGCCTATACGCCGGGCGTCGCTCGCATCTGCCGCGCGATCGCCGAGGATCGCGAGAAGGTCTGGAACTTGACCATCAAGCAGAACGCCGTCGCCGTCGTCACGGACGGGACGGCCGTTCTCGGCCTCGGCAACATCGGGCCCGAGGCGGCGCTGCCGGTGATGGAGGGCAAAGCGATCCTCTTCAAAGAGTTCGGCGGGATCGACGCGTGGCCCGTCTGCCTTCGGACGACCGATCCGGATGAGATCGTCCGCACGGTCGCGGCGCTCGCCCCCGTCTTCGGGGGTATTAACCTCGAGGACATCTCCGCGCCCCGCTGCTTCGAGATCGAGGCGCGTCTGCGCGAGGAGCTGGACATTCCCGTCTTCCACGACGACCAGCACGGCACGGCGATCGTCGTGCTCGCAGCCCTGCTGAACGCGCTCCGCGTCGTCGGCAAGCGGCTCGAGGACGTCCGTGTCGTCGTCACGGGCGCGGGCGCTGCGGGGGCGGCGACCGCTCGGATGCTCGTTGCCGCCGGCGCGGGCGAAGTCGTCTCCTGCGACCGCCGCGGTGTTCTCTATCCCGGTCGCCCCGGCCTGGACCCGTCGAAGGCGCTCCTCGCTGGAGAGACGAACCCGAGCGGACTCCAGGGGTCGGGAGACGCCGCCCTCTCCGGGGCCGACGTCTTCATCGGCCTCTCCGGTCCCGGCGCGGTCACCGTCGACGGGATCCGCTCGATGGCGAAGGACGCGATCGTCTTCGCGATGGCAAATCCGACCCCCGAGGTCGCACCCGAGGAGATAGAGCATCAGGTCGCAGTCGTCGGCACTGGACGCTCCGACTACCCGAACCAGATCAACAACGTGCTCGTCTTCCCGGGCGTCTTTCGCGGCGCCCTCGACGCGCGTGCGACCACCATCACTCGCGAGATGGAGCTCGCTGCCGCCCACGCGCTCGCCGCGGTCGTCGAGCCGGACCACGCCGAGCCGGACTACGTGATCCCGAGCGTGTTCGACCGCAGCGTTGCGCCAGCGGTGGCCGAGGCAGTGGCTCGTGCGGCGGAGGCGGGCGGCGTGGCGCGCCGAAGACGTACGGCGGCAGTAGTCTCTCATCCCATGAACGAACCCGAACACGAAGCTGGCGGCTAGGTCGAAATGGAATTCACAAGCCGCGAAACCTGGACGCTCATCCACGGGCTCGTCATCGGCTCCTTCTTCCTGCTCGCATTCGCAGGCGGTCTCGCGGGACTCTGGAGCCTGCGCACGGAGTACGTCACCCCGGCCGGCATCACCGAGCGCGTGAGGCGGCTCAAGATCGGCACAACCGCGATGGCGCTCGCCGCCTGGGCGACCGTCATCACAGGTACCTGGATCGTCTATCCGTGGTATCGCGAGAGCCTTGCCGGCGAGGATGCCGCTGGCTGCCAAGGGCTTCAAGCGCCCAGCGGGGACTGCTCACCGCGTGACTTCCTCCTCTCGAACGTCTCCGGCCAGACATCTGACTGGCACGAGTTCGGAATGGAGTGGAAGGAGCACATCGCGTGGATCTCTCCAATGCTGGCCACGCTCGCCGCGTTCCTCGTCTTCTACTACGGAGCGGCGCTGGCCCGGAACCGTGGCACGCGGATGCTCGTGCTGGTTGTTTTCACGGCGGCGTTCGTCGTTGCGGCGATCGCCGGGATCTTCGGTGCGCTGATCACGAAGACGGCGCCGATCACGTGAGGAGGGACGGATGAGCGAGATCGTCACGACGCAGCCCGAGGAGATCGAGCGCCCGACGGGCCCTGTCGCCGCGGCGGCGCTCTCGACCGGCATCGGCGCTGTGGTCCTCGGCTTCCTGACGACTCTCAACGAGGCGAGCACCGCCGTGCACGATTTCCTCGAGTTCGACGAGGACGTCGGTCCGCTCTCGGGCAAGACGATCATCGCGGTCGCGGCCTACATCGTGTCCTGGGCGGTTCTCTACGGGGTCTGGCGGCGGCGGAGCCCAGCGCTGCGACCGCTCCTGGTGCTCGCCGCTCTGCTCGTAGCGCTCGGCATCCTCGGGACGTTCCCGACCTTCTTCCAGGCGTTCGTATCTGAATAGGCGCTGCCGCGGTCGCAGGCGAGTTCGCGCCGCGTCGCCGCGTATCCGCAGCCTCGCCGCCTCTCGGCGATCGTGGTCGTGTGGCGGGCTGCGCACGGGCTCTTACTCTCGTGCATTGCGCTCGTCTATCTCGGCCGTGTCGATACGTAATTCAAGGCAGAGCGGATCGGTGCCGTCCCCGATTTCGCGGGCCAACCCTTCCTACACCATCCATCTGTCCGCGCAATCGTCACCGAACACACGCTCTTCTGAGCGAAAGGAGGTCGGCGAGAATGAAGATCAAAGAGGCTGCAACCGATTTTTTGACCAACAAGCGAGTCGCGGTCACCGGCGTGTCGAGGCACCCGACGAGCCATGGAAGCAATGTCGTTTACCAGCGCCTGCGGGAGCGGGGCTACGACGTCTTCGCCGTCAATCCGAACGCAGACGAGGTCGAAGGTGATCCGTGCTATCACGACCTGCGCTCGATCCCCGGTGGCGTCGACGCGGTCGTCATCGGAACGAGACCCGAGATCGCCGAAGAGACGATGCGCCAGTGCGCCGATCTCGGCATCAAGCACGTGTGGATGCACCGCTCTTTCGGCGCCGGCAGCGTCTCAGAGGCGGCCGCGGAATACGGCCGTCAGCGCGGCATCGCTGTGATCGACGGGGGCTGTCCGTGCATGTTCGACCCGACCGCCGATCGCGGGCATAAGGCGATGCGCTTGGTCTTCACCCTCAAGGGCAACGTCCCGAGGGAGGTCTGAGCTCGAGCAATCGGAATGGAGGGATCGAGATGTACTGGCACGATATGAACGGCTGGGACTGGCTCTGGGGGACGTTCATGATGGGCTTCTGGATCGTCCTGATCGGGGTCGTCGTCTACGTCGCGGTGAAGCTCGCGCAGGGCGACCGCCCGCACAAGAGCCGGCCGTAAGCGTCGCCGCCCTCGAGCGGCCGCGCTCGCTGGCGGGCCACGCCCGTGCGCTTTGTCGGCTGCGTGATTACCCGCAACGCGGATCAGGCGCGCCCCGGATGTCAGACCGCCGTAGCGGACCGATGATGGCTCCATGCGAACCGGTGCTCTCGCCGTGGTCGTGCTCTTCGTATCTGCCGTTGTTGCCGGCTGTGGAGGCGACGATCAGCCTGCGAGCGTCCGGGCGGGGATGATGCAGCTCGGGCCGGGAATGATGGGGTACGCGACCTCGGGTACGCCCGTCCGCACTCTCGAAGGGGCGCGAGAGCGGGCGGACCAGTTCGGCGCTCGTCTCGGCCTGCACACGGGCGAAGTGATGGAGTTCGCGAACGGCTACTACGTCGAGCTGCGAGACGATGACAGCGCGAACGGGACCGAGGTGCTGGTCGACCCCAGCACGGGCGCGGTCTGGATCGAGTACGGGCCCGCCATGATGTGGAACACCCGCTACGGCATGCCCGCCGGATATCGGATGCAAAGTGATGACGGCATGATGGGAGGCGGCACGGGCTGGGGGATGGGCAACCGCCTTCACGGGGACCCGACGTGGACGCCGTACGGCGAGGGCGCCGCCAACGTCTCCGCGGACGAGGCCGAGCGCATCGCCGAAGGCTGGCTGGCACGGAACGGCGCGGGGCTCCAGGCCGGAGAGGCTGAGGCCTTCCCCGGCTACTACACGCTGCACAGCGAGCGGGGCGAGCAGGTGGTGGGCATGCTCTCCGTGAACGCGTCCACCGGGGCGGTCTGGTACCACTGGTGGCACGGACGCTTCCTGAGGATGGTCGAGTGAGACGGGAGCCTTCCCCCGCGGTCCTCGAGGCGATCGTCGTCCTCGTCGCGCTCGCCTTCGCCGGCGGCGCCGGTCTTGCTGGGTGGTTTGTCGGGCACGAGATGGCCAACGCATCCCCGAGCGGAGTGCCCACGACGCAAACGGAGACGTCAGTCCCGTCCGGTCACGTCGGGGGTCCCAACCTGCCCGTGGCAGCGATCGGCGATCCGTTGAACGGCGCGCAGCTCTTCGAGATCAAAGGCTGCTTCGACTGCCATTCCTTCAACGGCCAGGGCGGTGAAGACGCTCCGGCGCTGGACTTCATGACCGGTCATCTCTCGGCGCAGGAGATTGCGACCATGTCCGGAGACATCTGGAACCACCTCCCGGAGATGATTCACCACTTCAAAGAGGAGGGGATCCCGTTCCCGACGTTCTCGGACGGCGAGATGGCCGACCTGATCGCCTTCCTGCACGGGGGAGCGCCTGCCGGGATGGAAACGACCGGCTCGACGGGTGCCGAGACCGGCATGGAGATGGGGACCGGGACCGGCTCTCCTTAGGCGATCAACCGAAAGACCGGGTGGCGCGGCGCCTCCGCCTCGAACTCTGCGAGCGGCGAGTCGGGCGCCACGTCGAAGTGGGGGCGGGCGATCTACACGCGCTTCAGGTATCCCCGTAGGACCGGCGCCGCCTCCTCCGGCGCGACTTCATCGATTTGCAGCGTCTCGGCACGTCCTGCGCCGCTCAGCATGACCTCGCCGGCGGCGCGCGCATTCTGCACCCAGCCACCTCGCCGTAGGGGGCGACGAGCCAGCGCTTTGCGTCCTCGACGAGCGTCACCGGCGTCGAGTGGAGCTGTCCGGTCTTCCGGCCGCGGACGGTGAGGATGTACGTGTGCCGCCCGCTGAGGCCGAGGCGGATGAGCGGCTTGATCGCCGCGTTGGCGAGCCGTCGGACGAGCGTCAGGCGGTAGCCTCTGCGCCACGTGGGAGAGCCTAGCTCTGGGCGCTCATGAGCTTGAGGCTCGATGTGAAAGTGGCGCCGCATGGCGCCGCCCGCCGTAGAGTAGTCACCGGGCTCCGGTCGGCCGCTGATCACCGTCGAAACCAGTAGTTCACCGCAGGCCGAATTCGGCGTTATGCGATGCGCGCGGGTCGAGTCGAGGTCACGCTTGCGATGGGCAATGAACTCGACCCTTCAAGACCCTGAATCGCGACCCGGCGTCGACCTCTACTGGCTCCCCCTAGGGGCCGGCGGTCATTCGGTGCGGCTAAACGGACGCATTTTCGAGGCGGTGACGGCGCGGCTCGAAAAGCGAACGACCAGTGACCTCTACCACTCCGCACTCGAAATCAGAGTGCCCGAGGGAAGGTTCGTGATCGAGATGGCACCCGTCCGTGACGGGAACGGGGCGCTGCGTGGGGTTGTTGCCGAAGCCCCTGTGGGCAGCCGCTGGGCGCGATGGCCGCGCATCTTCCGATATGAGATCCGACGCTGGCGTAGTGGCGTGATCCCAGATGTCGACGAGGCGGTCGACAGCCCACGGCGGCTGACAGACGACCCAGTTGTCGCGCAGCGCATCCTTGAACTCGTGCCCGATGTGCCCAAGCCGGTCTGGGGACGGGACGAGCTCCAGGCAGGCGAGATGTGGAACTCGAACTCGCTGATCTCCTGGCTGATCGCCCGGAGCGGGCTCGAGGTTGAGGCTGTGCATCCGCCAGCTGGCGGGCGCGCTCCGGGTTGGCGTGCTGGTGTCGTCGTGGCGCGCCGTCAGGAGACACTGGATTTGGTCGGACGCGAACCGCTGGCGCGGACGAAGGCCGCGAGTTTCACCTCAAGCCCCTAGCTCGCGAGCTCCAGCGACGTAACCGTGCCGCGCTCTGCCTACCGCGGAACGCGGATGCCGCCGAGCACGGCGTAATCTGCGAAGACCCACTCCAGGGCCTCGGCACAATCCTCTTCCCTTCGGGGCGCGGGCGCGCACCGCCACCCGTGTCGGCTCGACCCGTGTAGCGACTTCGACCGTCTGTCGATCGAGCTCGCGCCACTCGAGCTGCCGGTTGACGGCCATCGCCTGAGGAACCCACGGAAGCTCGGCGAGGTAGCGCATTGCCTCTCCTTCGGCGGTCGGCTGGCCATGAGCTCGCATGAGCGGGAGACGGAACAGGCGCGAAGCAGAGACCGACGGCACCGGCATGCGGGGGGACGAGCGCTCGCACGCCCGGCTGCTGCGCGAGCTGAGCACCCAGGGAGGCCGCGAGGGTGGCGCGCTCGCCCGGCTGGAGGGGAGGCACCGGACGATCGGCGGGAACGCGCTGCGGGCCGCGGTGCTCGGCGCCAACGACGGCCTCGTCTCGAACCTGAGTCTGGTGAGGGGTGTCGCCGGTGCCTCGCTCTCGAGCCGCTCGATCCTAGTGACCGGCATCGCTGGCCTGCTCGCGGGCTCGGGCTCGATGGCGATGGGTGAGTGGATTTCCGTGCGCAGTGCGAGAGAGCTGTTCGAGCGGCAGATCGGCGAGGAGCGGGAGGAGCTGGAGGAGGTTCCCGACGAAGAGCGGGAGGAGCTTGCCCTGATCTATCAGGCGAAAGGCCTGACGAGCCAGCAGGCGGGGCGGCTCGCCGCGCGGCTGGTCGCGGATCGCGAGACGGCGCTGGACACGCTCGCGCGTGAGGAGCTCGGGATCGACCCCGGGGAGCTCGGCGGCTCGCCGCTGCAGGCGACCGGCGCGTCGTTCCTGCTC
>Ga0209874_1000007_pt1 | contig 59406 bp, 70 predicted proteins | sample GWRWN1_20_30_FD_187216 | JGI IMG/M metagenome (GOLD analysis project Ga0209874, IMG submission 187216) | Riverbed sediment microbial communities from areas with no vegetation in Columbia River, Washington, USA - GW-RW N1_20_30 (SPAdes)... | ecosystem: Environmental > Aquatic > Freshwater > River... | reverse complement strand
CCTGGAGCCCGAAGCCCTCGACAGGGACGGCCAGCTCGAGCTCTTCGCCGGCGAGGACGTTCCTGCCCTGCCGCCCCCGGCCCCGCGCTTGCCCGAGCTCGCGACGGTGCCGGAGCCTCCGCTCCACCACGTTCGCAGCCTGTCCTATAGCGCCCTTGCGCTCTTCGGTCGCTGCTCGTACCGGTATTACGCGGAGCGGGTGGTCGGGATGCGTCCCTCGGACGCGCGAGGCTCGATTCCGGGGCAGACCGGGCTCGCGGCCACCGAGATCGGCGACGCCGTCCACGTGTTGCTCGAGCACGGTGTGTACGCGGGCGAGGTGCGGGACCCTGTGCTTGCTCGCTATCCAGCGGCGACCGAGGAGGATCTGGCGCGGATCGCCGAGCTCGTCCAGGCCTGGCACGACTCGCCGCTCGCGCGGCGGCTCGCGCAGCTCGAGCGCCCGCGACCCGAGCTCGCGTTTGCGTTCGAGCATGACGGCGTGCTTCTGCACGGACGCCTCGACGTTTACGCCGAGAGCGACGGGCGGGCGCTGGTCGTCGACTACAAGACGAATCGTCTCGAGGAGCTGACTCCCGAGGAGGCGCTCGAGGACGACTATGCGCTCCAGCGTCTGGTCTACGCGCTGGCCGCCTTCCGCGCCGGCGCGGAGGAGGTGGAGGTCGTCTACGTCTTCCTCGAGCGGCCGGAGGAGCCTGTCGCGCGTACCTTCGCGCGCGCCGAGACAGTTGGGCTCGAGGCGGACCTGTCGGCGGCGATCGCAGCGATCCAGCAAGGCCGCTTCGTGCCAACTCCGAGCGAGCTCGCGTGCTCCGGGTGCCCGGCCCTCGACGTCGTCTGCGCCGGGCCTTGGCTCCCGAGTCGAGCTCACGCTGCCACGCAGTCCTGAAGCCCCTGTCCCTCCTGGCCATTGGCTATCGCCGCCAGGCTCTCCGGGGCCGCCGCGAGCCTCCCTCCGCTTCGAGCGTAGCGGCGAAAGATGTTCGTGTGGCGCGCGGAATGTGCCGAAATGGTCGACTTTGAGCACCGCTAGAAACTGTGGCTCGTAGCTACGTCCACGAGGCTCGTAGGCGCGTCGGCCCGAAGAGGGCGCGCATTCGCCCAATCATCGAGCGCCTCGCGGCCGCCCATCCGGACGCGGTGATCGCCCTCCGTTTTCGCGACGACGTGGAGCTGCTGGTCTCGGTGATGCTCTCCGCCCAGACGACCGACGTGACGGTCAACAGGGTGACCGAGAAGCTCTTTCGAAAGTACCGCCGCCCCGAGGACTACCTCGCGGTCCCCGAGGCCGAGCTCGAGGCCGACCTGCGGCCGACCGGGACTTTCCGCCAGAAGGCGCGCAACCTCCGCGGAGCGATGCGCGTCCTCGTGGAAGAGTTCGACGGGCAGGTTCCCGCACGACTCGAGGACCTTGTTCGCCTCCCTGGAGTAGGCCGGAAGACGGCCAACGTCGTGGCCGCCGAGCTTGGCGTGACGCAGGGGATCGTCGTCGACACGCACGTCCGCCGGCTGTCCCAGCGGCTGGGCCTCACCCGCCACCACGACCCCGTGAAGATCGAGCTTGATCTCCAGCGGCTGGTGCCCAGGGCGGACTGGGCCCGCTTCCCGCACCTGCTCATCTGGCACGGACGCCGGGTCTGCATCGCGCAGCGGCCTCGGTGTCAGGACTGCGTGATCAACGATCTTTGTCCTTCGAGCCGTATCTGAATCGAGGCGTTTCGCGCGCCATTCGCGCGCGTCGTCCCCCTACCGTCGATGCGGTGCGCTCGGTCGACCTTGCCCTCTACGCCGACGAGCTCGCGGCTCGGGCCGCCACTCTCGCCGCACAGCTCGAGCGGGCCAGGTGCCGCCTACGGCAGGAGGCGATCGAGCGCGAAGCCCGGCGGGCGCTCGGCGAGGGCTCGGTCGTCCGCCTCGAAGCCCTCGGGCTGATTCGCGGGTCCGACGCGCACGCCATTCGCGTGGAGATCAGGGAGCTGGCCGCGTCCGTCGCCGTGGTCGAGGAGCTGCAAGCCTGGGTGGAGGAGCGCCTCGCGGACGTTCAGGAGGAGCTGCCGGCCGCCTGACGGGGCATGAGTGCGACGAGGAGACCCCCGTCCTCGTCGTAGGCGGGAAAGAAGTCCGCCCTCACCACTTTCGTCACGCCCGAGCGGGTGCGGATCGAGACGCTCTTTCCCAGTTGACGGACGCCCCATTCGAGTGCGATGTCTGCTGGATTGGCGTCGCCGTCCGCCTCGAGCGAGAAGGCCTCCGTCACGTCGAGCCCCAGGACGTCCTTCTCGCGGAAGCCGGTCAGCTCGAACACGCCTTGTCCGAGGGCGAGGACGCGCCTCTTCTGGTCGCAGACGACGAAGCCGGTGCCTGGCGCCGGGTAGTAGTCGTCCAGCAGCTCGAAGAGGAAGCCGAAGCCGCAGTGCGCGCAACCGACGGCCTCGTTCGTCAGGTCCTCGACGCGATCGTGGTCGATCGATCGCCGCCGGCAGTTCGGGCAGATGAAGTAGGGCACGACTTAGGAACGTCTATCAGCTACGAGGAGCGGCGAGCGCCTCTTCCAGACGCCCTTCCTGGGCGGCCAGAAAACGTTCGGCGTCCAGCGCTGCCATACAGCCCGACCCTGCGGCCGTCACGGCCTGGCGGTAGACGTGGTCCTGGACGTCCCCGGCGGCGAAGACGCCTTCGACGTTCGTCTCGGTCGTCTTCCCCTTCGTCTCGATGTACCCGCCTTCGTCCATGTCCAGCTGGCCACGGAAGAGCGCTGTGCTCGGGTCGTGCCCGATGGCGACGAAGAAGCCGTCGGCCGGGAGCTCTGTTCGCTCGTTGGTCTTCAGGTTGCGGACGACGACGCCGGTGACGGTCTCCTCGCCCAGCACCTCTTCGACGACCGAGTCGAGCAGGAACTCGATCTTGTCGTTCGCGCGTGCTCGGTCGACCATGATCGGCGAGGCGCGGAAGCTCTCGCGGCGGTGGATGACTGTGACCTTCGACGCGAATTTGGCGAGGAAGGTCGCCTCCTCCATCGCGGAGTCTCCGCCGCCGACCACGACGATCTCCTTCTCCTTGAAGAAAGCAGCGTCGCAGACCGCGCAGTAGGAGACGCCGCGGCCCTGGAGCCTCTTCTCCGACTCCAGCCCGAGCTGGCGGGCGTTCGCACCAGTCGAGACGACAACCGCTTCGGCCCGGTATTCGTCGTCTCCGACCCAGACGCGGAACGGACGCTCGGAGAAGTCGACCTTCGTGACGTCGTCGGTCAGGAACTCGGTACCGAAGCGCTCTGCCTGCCGGCGCAGGTCCTGCATCATCTCGGGACCCAGGACACCCTCGGGGTAGCCGGGGTAGTTCTCAACGTCACTCGTGATCATGAGCTGGCCGCCCCAGGCGAAGCCCTCGATGACGAGCGGATTCAGATTCGCCCGCGCGCTGTAGAGCGCGGCGGTATAGGCGGCCGGACCGCCGCCGATGACGATGATTTCGCGTACGTCGTTCGTGCTCACTACTTCTCCTTCGATTTCCGGTTCCTCAACTAGTAGTAAACGGCATTCGTCGGCCGGTTGTTCCAATTGTGTAGGTTCCCAGACGTTCGGAAAGGACTCTAGGGAGCCTTTGGCGCGAACGATCACCTGGGAGGAGCTCCGCGATCTCGCCGCTTTCGAGGCCGAGAAGGGCTGCGCCGTGAGCCTCTATCTCGATCTCGATCCGAGCCTGACGCCGACCCCTGCCGACGCCGCGACCCGCCTCCACTCGCTTCTCGACGAGGCGGGCAGGGGAGACGGAGCGAACCGCCGGGAGCTCACCCACGACCAGCGAATCGGCCTCAGGGCGGACTTCGACCGCATCCGCGAGTACTACGAGCGCGAGTTCACGCGCGACGGCGCGCACGGGTTGGCGATCTTCTGCGCCGGCCTCGACAACGTCTGGCGGCCCCTTGCGCTGACCGAAGCGGTCCCGGACGACGCCAAGGTGGGGCGCAAGCTGTATCTCGCGCCACTCGTCCCCCTCGTCGGTCGGGGGGAGGGCGCGCTGGTCGTCTTCGTCGGACGCGAGCGCGGCCAGTTCTACCGCCTGCATGCCGGCCGGCTCGAGGAGATCGCGGATCACACCGAGGACCAGCCGGGGAAGCACGATCAGGGCGGCTGGTCGCAGCCGCGCTACCAGCGTCACATCGAGAAGCTCGTCCAGGAGCACCTGCGTGAGGTCGCGGACGAGCTCGATCGGCTCATCCGGAAGCTTCATCATCCCCAGGTGGTGGTCCTCGCCACCGAGGAGACGCGCGCCGAGTTCGACGATGTGCTCTCCAAGGAAGCGCAGGCGGCGATCGTCGGCTGGACGCACGCGGAGGCCCATGCCCAGCCGCCGGAGCTCCTGGAGCTGGCAACTCCGGTGCTCGAGCGCTGGCGCGTCGAGCAGGAGACCGCGCTTATCGAGCGCTGGCGAGAGGAGATCGGGCGCAATGGGCGGGCCGCCGCCGGGTGGGAGCAGACGCTCGAGGCGGCCTCCGACGAGCGCGTCGAACTCCTCCTCTTCCAGGAGGGAGCGAACCGCCCGGCGGCCCGCTGCCCCCGCTGTGGCCGTGTCTCGGCCGTGGGCGGCAACTGTCCACTCGACGGGACGAGCATGGAGCGGTCGGATGACGGGCTGGACCTCGCCGTTCACCAGACACTCATCCACGGCGGAACAGTCTGGGCCGTGCGGCACCACCGCGACCTCGACCCCGTCGAGGGCATCGGGGCCCTTCTCCGCTACTAAGAGCTCGAACTAAAGGCTCTAACTAAACTGGGGTCGAATGGCCTCGCTTGCCCGCACGATCCTCGAGGAGCACCTCGTCCGAGGAGAGCTCGTCCCGGGCACCGAGATCGGGCTGCGCGTCGACCAGGCGCTCGCCCAGGACGCGACCGGGACGATGGCGATGATGCAGTTCGAGCTCTTCGAGGTCGACCGCGTCCAGGTCGAGACCGCGGTCGTCTACGTCGACCACAACATCCTGCAGATCGACTTCAAGAACCCGGACGACCACCGCTTCCTCCAGGCGATGGCGGCCAAGTACGGCGTCTGGTTCTCGCGTCCCGGCAACGGCATCTGCCACTACATCCATTGCGAGCGGTTCGCCGCGCCGGGCAAGACGCTCGTCGGCGCAGACAGCCACACCACCCAGTCCGGCTCGTGCGCGATGATCGCCATCGGAGCGGGCGGGCTCGACGTAGCCGTCTGCATGGCCGGGCACCCCTTCGAGCTCCCCTGCCCGAAGATCGTCGGCGTCCACCTCGAGAACGAGCTCGCGCGCCCCTGGATCCAGGCAAAGGACGTGATCCTCGAGCTGCTCCGTCGCCGTGGCGTGCGTGGCGGCCGGGGCTGCGTGTTCGAGTTCTGGGGGCCGGGCGTGGCGACGCTCTCCTACACGGAAAGAGGGACGATCGCGAACATGATCGCCGAGCTCGGCGCGACCGGCGCCGTCTTCCCCTCGGACGAGCAGACGCGCGTCTGGCTCGAGGAGCAGGGTCGCGTGGAGGACTACGTCGAGCTTCCGACCGGCGTCCAGGGCGACTTCGACGAGGAGGAGGAGATCGACCTCGCCGGGCTCGTCCCGCTCGTCGCCAAGCCGTCGAGCCCGGGGAACGTCGTTCCCGTGGAGGAGGTCGTCGGCACGAAGCTGGCCCAGGTCTGCATCGGCTCGTCGGTCAACTCGTCCTACGAGGACCTCGCGCTCGTCGGCTCCGTCCTGCGAGGCGGCCGCATCTCGGACCGGCTGGTCTCGTCGACGGCGACTCCGGGCTCGCGCCAGATCCTCGACCAGATCACCCGTAGCGGGACGTACGTCGACTTGCTGACCGCGGGAGTGCGGATGCTCGAGCCGGCCTGTGGACCGTGCGTGGGCATGGGACAGGCGCCCCCCTCGGGCTCGGCGTCGCTCCGGACCTTCAACCGCAACTTCCCCGGACGCAGCGGGACCGCGGACGACCAGGTCTACCTCTGTTCCCCGGCGGTCGCGGCGGCGGCGATGCTGACCGGGGTCATCTCCGATCCCCGTGAGCTACCGGACATCGAGATCCCCGCGCGTCCGCCCGCGCGTCCGGAGGTGGTGCAGAAGCACATCCTCGAGCCGGCGCCGGCCGAGGAGGCCGCCGGGATCGAGATCCCCCGCGGCCCCAACATCAAGCCGCCTCCCATGCACCAGCCGCTTCCCGAGGAGCTCGAGATGCGGGTCCTCATCGTGGCGCCGGACGACATCTCGACGGGCGACCTCTCGCCCGACGGCGCGACCGTGATGGCCTACCGCTCGAACGTCCCTGCGATCGCCGAGTTCACGTTCCAGCACCGCGACAGGCAATTCCCTCGGCGGGCGAAGGAGTGGGGCGGAGGCTTTATCGTCGCGGGGCACAACTACGGCCAGGGCTCGAGCCGCGAGCATGCCGCTCTCGCTCCCCTGCAGCTGGGCGTTCGCGCGGTGATCGCCAAGAGCTTCGCGCGCATCCACCGGCGCAACCTGATCGCGCAGGGAATCGTGCCGCTCCTCTTCGGGGACGAGTCCGACTACGACAAGGCCGAGCTGGGACAGACCTGGCGGATCTCAGGCCTGCACGGGATCGCGCACGGCGAGGATGAGCTCGACTGTGAGATCCGGGAGGACGGAACGATCGTCCTCACCCATGATCTGCTTCCGCGCGAACGGGAGATCGTCGTCGCCGGTGGGCTGATCCGCTATCTCCGCGAGCAGCAGCCGGCGCCGGCCTGAGCTCGGCGCTCAGCCAGGTCCGCCGACCGGGTGGAGCGACTCGCCGACGTCGTCCACCGTGTCGTACTCGCGGTCGGGCAGGGCGCGCAGCGCGGCGAGCAAGTCGTCGTCGGCCCCCTCGATCTCAGCGTGCTCGACGATCTCGTCCCGCCGGGCGGGGAGCGGCATTCCCTCGAGCAGCGATTCGATTGGGTCGGGCTTCACAGCGTCCGCCTACCCGGTCGGATCGACGTCTAACCGGGCGGCCTATCTGCCTTAGGCTGCGTCAGCCGCGCGCGGGAGCTCCTGCAGCGTCACGGGCTCGACAGGTTCGACTGCGCGCTCCCACTCCGTCGCGCGCTCGAGGTCGCGCTCGAGGTTCCCGAGCCGCCGGTCGGCCTCGCCGTATTTCGTCTGCGCGTTGCCCAGGTGCTTGCCGAGCGTGTCGAACTCTGCCCGGAAGCGGTCGAAGTCCTTCCCGAGGCCGCCGCAGTACGCCATGACCTCCTTGGCATGCTCCTCGATCTGGAGGCCCTTCAGCCCGAGCGCGATCACATGGAGGTACGCGTGGAAGGTCGTCGGCGAGACCGGGAAGACGCGCTTCTCGAGTGCGTAGTGGTAGAGCGTCTCGCTCTTCGAGCAGACGACCTCGTAGTAGACCGACTCCGACGGCAGGTACATCAGCGCGAAGTCGTACGTGCCTTCCGCGGGCCGCACGTACTTGCTCGCGATCGCATCGACGTGAATCTTCACGTCGCGCTCGAACGCCTTCGTGTGCAACGCCCCCTCGGCCTCGTCCTCGGTGTCCACGAGACGAGTGAAGTTGTCGAGCGGGAACTTGGCGTCGACGGGAACGAGCTTGTCGATCTTGATGACCGCGTCGACCCGCTCGCCGCTCTTGAAGCCGTACTGCAGCGAGTAGGCCTCGGCGGGCAGCATGTCCCGCAACAGATTGCCGAGCAAGAGCTCGCCGAACCCACCGCGCGCCTTGGGCGGCCGCAGGGCCTGCTCCAGGCGCGCCAGGTCGTTCGCGCGCGCGAGCATCTGCGCGGTTGCTCCCTGCACGCGCTCGAGCTTCTCCGCGATCTGCGTTGCCGTCTGGCCGGCGCTTTGCTGTTGCAGGAGGAGTCGTCCGTCCAGGCCGTCGAGCCGGCGGTCGACCTTGGTCTCCACGTCGCCGAGCCGGCGGTCGAGCTTGTCCTCCATGCTGCCGAAGCGCTGCTCGAGCAGGGAACGGCCGGCGCGTGCGAGCCAGATGAGGCCCGCGGCGCCGACGATGAAGATGATGAAGAAAGCGATGTCGGTCATGGACCGACAAACGCTACAGAGGGAGTCGGACGGCCTTCGGAGAAGAGCGTAGAAGGCGGGAGCCGCCCGCCCTCCCGCTAGGTGTTTTCGGACTCCGCGCGCTCGGTTGCTTCGCGCTGGCGCTCTGCCTGCGCCAAGTCTTCGTGCTTTGAGGCCCGGTCGTCCCCTGCGCCGGCGGCCTCCTGATGCTGGCCTTCCTCACGCATTCCCGGACGATCCATTGCCTCGCCCGCCGTCTTCTTGCCACGGCCCATGAGCCTGTCGAGCCATCCCATTTTTGCGTCCTCCAGATTCCTAGGGGGCCGCAGAACTATGGCATTAAAAAGCCAAATCCGCGCATTAAAACGCCAAATCCGGCGAGCCCGAAAGCTTACCGGATCTGGCACGCGCCAGCCTAAAGGGGCGCCACGGGGTCCGTCAAGCGGCTCCGGGGGAGAAGTTCGCAAAGTGCGAACTTTCTGTCAGACGATTGTCCGCAGGCCGCTCACGACGAACCAGATGCCGAAGCCGGCGACGGTGAGCGCCGAGGCGAGCGAGAGCCGAGAGAGCAGGCGTTCGTTGACGTAGCGCCCCGCGAAGGCGCTGCCGACCGCGAGCAATGTCGCCCAGACGACGGTGCCGCAGACGACGCCCGCCGGGAGCAGCGTCAGGGCCTCGAGCCGCGATACCTCGAGCTTGGGGACGACGCCGGCGAAGACGGCTGTCCAGTAGACGACGGTGATCGGGTTGGCCAGAGTCGCGCCGAGCGCGACGGTGAAGCTGCGCCCGAAGCCGGGAGCCGCCCGCTGCTCGTGCTCCTTCGGCCTGCGGGTCGCCATTCCGAGCGCGATGAAGACGAGTGCGGCGCCTCCGAGCATCTGGAACCAGCCCTTCGCGCCGCCGGTGAAGAGCGCCGCGGCGCCGAGTCCTCCCAGGAACGCGTACGAGCCGTCTGCCACCGCCGCGCCCACGCCCACGCCGTACGCGGGCCAGAACCCGTAGCGGAGACCCGACGTGAGCGCGAAGAGGTTGATGGGCCCGAAGCTGGCGGCCACGCTGAAGCCGAGCCCGAATCCGGCCAGGAGCGGAGTCATCCCACGCGTTACGCTAATCGGGCGTGACGACCTGGGCGCGTTATTTCGACGAGCGCATCGAGACGATGCCGCCCGCATGGACTCGTCGGCTCGAGGAGGAGCGGCTCGCCGAGCAAGTCTCCCGCTGCTATGAACGGTCACCTTTCTACCGGCGCAAGCTCGAGGACGCAGGCGTCCGCCCTGAGAACGTCGAACGGCTGGAGGACCTCGCGGGGCTCCCCTTCACGACCAAGGAGGAGCTGCGTGCCTCGCAGGCGGAGAGCCCGCCCTACGGCGACCACGTCTGCGTGGACGGGATCGAGATCGTCCGCATGCACCTGAGCTCGGGCACGACGGGCAAGCCCCTGGTGATGCCGTACACGGAACGAGACGTGTCCACCTCGGCGGAGGTCGGCGCCCGCGCCTTCTGGGCGGCTGGAGTACGCCCGGACGACACCCTCCTCCACTGCCTCTCCTACAGCTTCTACACGGGCGGCATCTCGGACCACGCGGCCCTCGAGGCGACCGGCGCGGCGATGATCCCGGTCGGGCTCGGGCAGAGCGCGCGCCTCCTCGAGCTCTGGCGCGACCTGCGGCCGACGGCGCTCTTCTCCACGATCACCTACCCGGTGCATCTCGCGGAGACGGCCGCCGAGCGCGGGCTCGATCCTCGTTCGCTCGGCCTCGCGAAGCTCGTCGTCACCGGCGAGCCCGGCGGTCAGATCGCGGCCACGCGCAAGCGGCTGGAGGAGCTCTGGGGCGCCGAGGTGGGGGACACGTACGGTCTCTCGGAGGTCTGGGGGACACTGGCCGGCGAATGCGAGGAGCGAGACGGCCTCCACTTCTCCGGACAGGACGCGGCGCTCGTGGAGCTGATCGAACCCGAGAGCGGGGAACCGGTTCCGGTGGAGGAAGGCGCCAGGGGCGAGCTCGTCTTCACGCACCTCTACCGCGAGGCTGCGCCGCTCATCCGCTTCCGCTCGCGTGACATTGCCGAGATTCGCGGGGTCGACTGCCCATGCGGGCGCACCGGGTTCCGCTTCCGGGTCCTCGGCCGGAGCGACGACATGTTCAGGGTGCGCGGCATCAACGTCTTCCCCAGCGCGGTCGAGGAGCTCATGCGTGAGCAGGGCGTCGACCGCTTCGCGATCGTGCTTGACAGCTTTCCGGTCGAGCCTCCGGTGCGGATCCTCGTCGAGGGCGTGACAGGGCGTGAGCGGGAGCTCGCCCAGGCAGTCCGCGCCAGGCTCGACTTCACGTGCGAGATCGCCCCCGCCACGCTTCCCCGCTCCGAGGCGAAGTCGAAGCGCTTGTACCGAGTCTACGACGGCGAGGAGGCCCCGGCGTGAGGCTGGAGCGGGAAGGCACGGCGGCGTGGATCCGCTGGTCGCGGCCCGAACGTCTGAACGCGTTCGACCCGGGATCGCTCGACCATCTGGGCGACCTCTTGGCCGAGGCCGGCTCGAGCGACGCGCGCGCGATCGTCTGCTTCGGAGAGGGAGGTGCCTTCTCGTCCGGGGACGACCTGGCCGCGACAGCGACGATGGACGCGGAGGAATGGCGGCGGACTCTGGAGGCCTTCAACCGGCTCACGCGCGAGGTAGTCGCGGCGCCGCAGCCCGTCGTTGCCGCGATCGACGGAGTCTGCGTGGGCGGAAGCTTCGAGTTCGCCTACGCCTGCGACATCCGCATTGCCACGCCGCGCTCGCGGTTCGGCTGCCCGGAAGTCGCCATCGGCCTCTCGATCTCAAACGGCTTCTCGGTGCTGGCGCCCCGGGCTGCGCGTCGTCTCGTCCTCACCGGCGAGCTGGTCGCTGCCGATGAAGCGCTGCGCATCGGATTGGTCGACAGGGTGGTGGACGACGCCGAGGCGGAGGCCCGACGCCTCGCCGAGCGGATCGCAGCGCTCGCGCCGGTGGCCGTGGCGGGATCGAAACGATTGCTGGACGAGAGTGCCAGGGAATTGCTCGAGCGCGGGCTGGAGCGGGAGCTCGACCTTTGCGCTCGACTCTTTGAGACAGAAGACGCTCGGGAGGGCCTGCAGGCCTTCCTCGAGAAGCGCCCTCCTGTCTTCAAGGGCCAGTAGAGAAGCGAACACATGTTCCGTATGATGACCGGAGCCTGAACTAGGCTCGCGGGTCCCGTGGACGACTTCTTCGGTCCTTCCGGCCGCCTGGCGGCTGCGCTTCCGGGCTTCGAGCCCCGGGCCGGCCAGGCTGCGCTCGCCCAGGCGGTCGCGGACGCGCTCGAAGGCGACGAGCACCTGCTGGCCGAGGCCGGGACAGGGACGGGGAAGAGCCTCGCCTACCTGGCCCCGGCGCTCGTCTCCGGAAAGCGCGTCGTGGTCGCGACGGCGACGAAGGCGCTCCAGGAACAGCTCCTGACGAAGGACGTGCCGGCCGCCGCCGCCGCGCTGGGTCGGAAAGTGCGCGTCGCCGTTCTCAAAGGGAGGCAGAACTACCTCTGCCGGAAAAGTCTCGCCGGCGTCGACCAGCTCGGAGGGCTCTTCCGCACCTCGGAGGACGCGGCCGACTACGAGCGCCTGGGGGAGTGGATCGAAAGCACCGAGACGGGCGACCGCGCCGAGCTCTCGTTCGAGCCCAGCACGACGCTCTGGGCGGAGCTTTCGGTCGGCGCAGACCGCTGCGCCGGGCGTCGCTGCCCCTTCATCGGCTCCTGTTATGCGGAAGCGGCTCGCGGCCGCGCCGCGGAGGCCGAGCTCGTGATCGCCAACCACGCGCTCTACTTCGCCGATCTGGCGCTCAGGCAGCGGACCGACGGCGCCGGCGTCCTCCCGGAGCACGACGCCGTCGTCTTCGACGAAGCTCATCGGCTCGAAGAGGCTGCGGCCGCATGGTTCGGCGGGCGTATCTCCCTGGCGCGGCTCAGGCAGCTGGCCCGGGACGTCGAGCGCCACTGCCGGGAGGAAGCGACCAGGCTGCCGGCGCGGGCCTTGGACGATCTCGACCGGGCCGGGACGGAGCTCATCGCAGCATTCGACCCCTCCTCGGGACGGCGCCGGCTGACCGCGGCCGACGAGGAGGAGCTCGACGCCTACGGGAGGGCGCTGGGCCGGGCTCTCGGGCGACTGGCGGACGAGCTCGCGGGCGCCGGGGAGGAGGCCGACGCGCTCGCCCGCCGTGCGCTGGGCGTGGGGGCGGACGTTGAGGCGTGTCTGGACTACGACGATCCGGACCGTGTGTCCTGGGCGGAGCCGGGCGCGCTCGCGTGGGCGCCCGTCGACGTCTCGGAGATCCTGCGGGAGGAGCTCTGGGGCGGCGGCCCGACGGCGATTCTCGTTTCGGCGACCCTGGAGGCCCCCTTTCTGCGCAGGAGGCTTGGCCTCGACGATGCTCGCGAGCTCGTCCTCCCCTCGCCCTTCGACTACCGCGAGCAGGCGCTCCTCTACGTGCCGGAGCGTTTCCCCGAGCCGCGAGCGCCCGGCTACTACGCGCGGCTCGCCGACGAGGTGGTCGCGCTCTGCAACCTCTCGCGAGGCAGGGCCCTCGTCCTCACCTGCTCCTACCGCGCACTCGACGAGCTCGTCGACCGAGCGCGCCCCAGGCTGCAGTTTCCCGTCCTCGTGCAGGGAAAGGCACCGCGGGAACGGCTGCTCGAGCGCTTCCGGGAGGACGTGGACTCGGTCCTCTTCGCGACGGCGACGTTCTGGCAGGGCGTCGACGTCGCGGGCGAGTCGCTGTCACTGCTCGTGGTGGACAAGCTGCCCTTCGCGGCCCCGGGAGAGCCCCTCGTCGAGGCCCGCTGCGAGCGCATCGCGCGAGAGGGCGGGGACTGGTTCACGGACTATGCGGTGCCTTCGGCCGTGCTCCAGCTCCGGCAGGGGTTCGGGCGCCTGATCCGCGGCCATGGGGACGAAGGCGTCGTGGCCATCCTCGACCCTCGCCTCCGCACGCGGGCCTACGGCCGGCGCTTTCTCGACGCGCTTCCGCCCGCTTCGCTGGTCGGCGATCGCGACTCCGTGGCCGCCTTCTTCGGCGCCGGAGCCCGGGCGACCGCCTGATACCTTTTCGAGCCGGTGGCCAAGAAGAAGAAGAGTCGGGTTCCGGCCCCGCCCAGAACGGCCCAGACTCGCGAGCGGCGCGTGCAGGCGCCGCAGCGGAGGGTGGAGCACCGGGACGCGGGGCGTTCCCGCATGTGGTTTTTGGCCCTTGCCGGCGCGATCCTCGTCGCCGCGGTCGCCGTCGTCCTCACGACGGCTTTCAGGGGCGGTGGCGATGGCGGAGCCGCGACCGGAGTGGACGGGCCCTGCGCGCGCCAAACCTTTCCGCCCATGGGCCGCCAGCACGTCGAAGCTCTGCGGAGCGGGTTCCAGTACAACTCCTTCCCGCCGACGAGCGGGCCGCATTTTGGGGTCCCCGCCGTCTACAACATCTACGACCAACCCGTCCCGGAGCTCCGGGTAGTTCACAACCTCGAGCACGGCGCGATCGTCGTGCAGTACGGCTCGAAGGTGCCGCCGCAGATGGTGCAACAGATCGCCGGGTGGTACTCGAAGGACCCGCTCGGCCTGATCGTCGCGCCGCTTCCCGCGGTGACCGAGATCAAGGCGAACCCGCCGGCCGGTTACGAGAACAAGATCTTCCTCACGGCCTGGACTCACGTCGCGACCTGCACGGCCTTCGACGAGGGCGCGTTCGACCGCTTCCGGGATGACTTCCGCGGCCACGGCCCTGAGCAGTTTCCGGTCTCGGCCTTACAGCCAGGCGGGACGTAAGCTGATCGTCGCCGGGGTGGCGGAAGGGTAGACGCGGGGGACTTAAAATCCTCTGCCCGCAAGGGCGTGTGAGTTCGAGTCTCACCCCCGGCATGTGCGGCCTCGAAACGGCTCGCTCGGGAATACTCTCTTTGAGGCCGTTTGATTCGAGCGGTCGACCTGAAGGGGAAGGCATGTCGTCTGGACTTCTTCTCTTGCGTATCACCGTCGGGCGGCGGCGGGCGACGGTGGCCGAAGCGCCGGCGTAGGCGTTGCTCTTCGTCGGAGCGGTCCTCCTGGCGCTCTTCGTCCTGCCCGCGCCGTGGGGGCTCGTGCTCGTGGCTGCAAGCGCCGTCGTCGAGGTCGCCGAGACCTACTTCTGGATCCGGCTCTCGCGCCGGCGGCGCATCCAAGCCGGCGCGGAAACGCTGATCGGAGCGCGCGCCGTGGTGGCGTCCCCCTGCCGGCCCGCCGGGCAGGTTCGCGTCCAAGGCGAGCTCTGGCGGGCCCGGTGCGAGGCCGGCGCTGAGCCCGGCGAGACGGTCCTCATCGTCGGCCGCGAGGGCCTCACCCTCCTGGTAGAGCCTGAATAGACTCCAACGCATGGCCCAGGCGAAGCCCGCGGCCGCTCCGAGCGGCGAGCTGCCGCCCGAGCTCGAAGACCCGCTCTTCCTCCAGGCCGTCGGGCAGCTCGACGAGGCCCTCGAGCACGCGGAGGTCGACGACGCGATCGGGCACCGACTCCGCTTCCCGGAACGCGCCCTCTCGGTATCCATTCCGGTCCAGCTCGACGACGGATCCCTCGGTGTCTTCCCGGGCTACCGCGTGCAGCACTCGAGCGTGCTCGGGCCGACGAAGGGGGGCATCCGCTACGACCAGGCAGTCACGCTGGGCGAATGCGCGGCGCTCGCTATGTGGATGACGTGGAAGTGCGCCCTGCTCCGGCTTCCCTACGGCGGGGCAAAAGGAGGTGTCCGCTGCGACCCGCGTGCCCTTTCGACGGCCGAGCTCGAGCGGCTCACGCGCAGGTTCACGACTGAGCTCCTGCCGATCATCGGTCCCGAGCGGGACATACCCGCGCCGGACATGGCGACGGACGAGCAGACGATGGCCTGGATGATGGACACCTACTCGATGCAGGTCGGCCACGCCGTCCCGGAGATCGTCACGGGGAAGCCGCTTTCGATCGGGGGCAGCGTGTTGCGGCCCGAGGCGACCGGGATCGGCGTCGTCATGGTCGTGGAGAACGCCGTCCAGAGGCTCGGGTCGTCCCTTCGAGGCGCCGCGTGCGTCGTCCAGGGCTACGGGAAGGTCGGCGGTGTCGCCGCGCACGAGCTCGCCCTGCGCGGCGCGCGGGTCACCGGCGTCTCCGACATCTCCGGGGGAATCCACAAGGAGGAAGGCCTCGATCTCGAGGCTGTCGACGCCTGGCGACTCGCTCACGGCGGCCTAACCGGCTTTCCGGGGGCAGTCGAGGTGACGAACGCCGGGCTGCTCGAGCTTCCCTGCGACGTGCTCGTTCTCGCGGCGACCGAGGAGCAGGTGACCGGCGAGAATGCCGCCCGGCTCGCCACCCACCTGATCGCGGAGGGGGCCAACGGGCCGACGACCCTCGAGGCCGACAAGATCCTCGTCGAGCGCGGCATTCCGGTCCTGCCGGACATCCTCACGAACGCCGGAGGCGTGGCCGTCTCCTACTTCGAGTGGGTGCAGGACATCCAGCGCTTTTTCTGGGGGCGGGAGGAAATCCGCGCCCGTCTGCGCGACCTCATGAGCGACGCGCTCGAGCGCGTCTGGACGCTCGCCGAGGCGGAGTCGCTCTCCTTTCGCAGTGCGGCCCTCGTGACGAGCATCCGGGAGGTCGCGGATGCGCTCGAGGCGCGGGGGATCTTCCCGTGATCGTTCGCGAGGCGCTTGTTTCCGATCCCCGCGTGGTCTCGGCGGGCGCTAGCGCCCGCGAGGCGGCGGAGCTCCTCACGCGCCCGCAGGTGGAGAGCGCCCTCGTCACCGACGGCGAGCGCCTGCTCGGCCACGTCACGCTCGAGAGCATCGTTGCCGCCCTCGCGAGGGGGGTGGACCTCCTTTCGGCCACCGTGCGCGAGGTCTGCGAGACGGACGTGACGACGGTCGGCCCCGACATGCCGCTCGACGAGGCCCTTCATCTCATGGCTGAGAGCGGTCTAGAGCGTCTGCCGGTGACTGAGGACGGGCTCCTTCTGGGCGTGCTCCAGCGCGAGCCGGTCGCCCGGCGGCTCGCGGAGGAGGAGCCCGCGTGATCCGGGAGCATCGCGTGCCGATAGACGGCCGCACACTGGCGGTCCTGGAGGCCGGCGACGAGAGCGGCCACGCGGTCGTCGCCATCCACGGCACCCCGGGATCTGGTCTTCTCTGGCGCGGAATGATCGAGGACGCCGAGGCGCGCGGGATGCGCCTGCTCGCGTACGACCGGCCCGGCTACGGCGGCTCGGACCCACACCCGGGGCGAACCGTTGCCGACGCGGCGGGTGACGTCGCGGCCATCGCCGACGCGCTAGGGGTCGACCGTTTGGCCGTCGAGGGAGGGTCCGGCGGCGGGCCGCACACGCTTGCGTGCGCCGCGCTCCTACCGGACCGGGTCGTCGCGGCCGCCTGTCTCGCCGGAGTCGCGCCGTACCCCGCCGAAGGCCTCGACTGGCTCGACGGGATGGGGCAGGACAACCTGGACGAGTTCGCGGCGGCGCTCGGCGGTCGGGAGACCCTCGAGCCTTTTCTCCGCGCGCAGGCAGACGCCATGCTGGCCGCCGAGCCCGAGGCGATCGCGGACCTTCTGCGCTCCCTCCTCAGCCCGCCCGATGCGGCCGTACTGACGGGCGAGTACGCCGAGTACCTCGCGGAGGCGACGCAAAGAGCGATCGGCGAGCGGCTGGACGGCTGGATCGACGACGACTTCGTCTTCGTGAACCCCTGGGGCTTCGAGCTCGGCGAGATCCGCGTCCCGGTTCAGCTCCTGCACGGAGCGCAAGACCGGTTCGTGCCAATCGCCCACGGCGAGTGGCTCGCAGAGCGGATCCCCGGGGTGGACGCTCGTCTCTCCCCAGAGGACGGCCACCTGACGATCCAGCTGGCGCGCATCGGCGACGTGCACGCCTGGCTGCTCGAGCACTTTTAGCGCTTCAGCAGCAGGTGAAGGCCCCCGGCGGAGCGTCACCCTCGGAGGGCTCGGGGAGAGTGGCCGTCGCGAGGGCGGCGCCGTGCATGATGTCCCGCTCGCTCACCTCGAGCTGGTCGAGGCCGAAATGGCGCAGCGTCTCGAGGACGACGACGGCGCCGGCCACGATTACCGGCGCCCGGTCCGGGTGCATGCCGCGCTCCCGGCGGATGTCATCGACGGACAGCGCGGAGAGGCGCTCGACTTGGGCGGCCACGGTCTTCGTGGCGAGCCGGTGCCCGTGGACGACGTTCGCCTCCTCGCGCTCGAGACCGAGGTCGAGGGTGGCGAGCTGGGTGATCGTCCCCGCAACGCCGAGTGCGCGCCTGGGCCGGACCTCGGCGGGGACGCGCTCGGCGAGCGTGGAGCGGACCTCCGCGGCAGCTCCCGTCGGGTCGCCGGGAAAGCGCTCGGTGAGGCGGACACAGCCGAGGTCGTAGCTCTCGTGAAACGACACACCGTCGGGGCCGCCGAGAATCAGCTCGGTGGAGCCGCCACCGACATCGACGACGAGCGTGTCCTCCTCGACAGTCCGGCCGGCGGCGACGCCGCGAAACGTGAGCAGCGCCTCCTCGTTGCCCGTGAGGAGGCGCGTCTCGAAGCCGTAGCTCCACTCGATCTCGCCGAGAAACGCCTCCCCGTTCTCGGCGTCCCGGACAGCGCTCGTCGCGAAAGCGAGCGTGCGCTCGGCGCCGAGCTCCTCCGCGGCCCGGCGGTAATCGGCGAGGACGTTTCTGACGCGGGCGACGGCTTCCGGGAGCAGCTGCCGGCGGGCGTCCACACCCTCGCCGAGGCGCGTGATCTCGAGGCGGCGGTCGAGCTCGCTGACCACTCCGTCCTCGACGTCGGCCACGAGGAGCCGTGTCGAGTTCGTGCCGAGATCGACGACTCCGATGCGCGTCACTTGCGCAGCGTGACGGCGCTTCGCACCTGCGAGACCGTCTTGGCGACGTCGCCGAGAGCCCAGGTGAGAACGGAAAGCTGTTCCATCGAGGCGTTGAGCTTGGCGACCTTTCGCTCGACGAGCTCGGCCTGTTCCTGCGCGTCCTCCAGCCGTCGCTCGAGGTCCTCCGTCTTGCGCGTGAGGTCGTCGAGAGCGACGGCGACACGGTCTCCCGTGGCGCTCAGGCGGCGCATCCGCAGGAGGCTGAGGACCGTCACGGCGGCGCTCGCCGCGACGACGAGCACGAAGAAAACGAGCGCGGCCCACGTCCACCAGGGCATGGAACCGATGCTATCCTTGCCTTGCGACGCGGGGTGGAGCAGTCAGGTAGCTCGCCGGGCTCATAACCCGGAGGTCGCAGGTTCAAATCCTGCCCCCGCTACTCAGAAAGGCCCTGCTAAGCGGGGCCTTTCTCTTTTTGTCGGGGAGCGAACGAGAGGAGGCGAAATGCGGAAGGTGATCGTGAACGAGTTCCTGAGCCTCGACGGCGTCGCTCAGGCGCCCGGCGGCGCTGACGAGGACCCGAGCGGCGGCTTCCGGCACGGCGGCTGGCACATGGGCTACTTCGACGAGAGCTCGCAGAAGTGGGTGCTCGAGAGCTTGACCGAGGCGGGCGCCTTCCTCCTCGGGCGCCGCACCTACGAGATCTTTGCCGCCTATTGGCCGAACGCTCCCGCGGAGGAAGAGGTGAACGCAAGGCCTCTGAACAATCTCCCCAAGCACGTGGCATCGAGGACGCTGACCGAGCCGCTCGAGTGGCAGAACTCGACGGTCCTGCAGGGCGACGTGGCCGAGGCCGTACGAGCGCTGAAGGAGGCGGAAGGCGCGGACGTGCACGTGATCGGGAGCACCGAGCTGGTGCAGACCCTGATCGAGCACGACCTGGTTGACGAGTACCGGGTGATGATCGATCCGGTTTGCCTGGGCGGGGGCAAACGCATCTTCCGTGACGACGGGACGCTCAGGCCGCTGCGGCTGGTCAGCGGCGAGGTGACGATGACGGGCGCCATCCTCGCGACTTACACGCCGGCCGAAGCCTGATTCGCCGCTGACCGAGAGGAGGCCGCCGGCGTGGCGCCGGCGGCCTCGTCCGAGAGCTAGCTGCTCATTGCGGCCATGGCCGCCTTGGCGCGCTCCGCCATTTCCTCCGGCGGGACGTCCTCGACGTGCGTCGCGATCGACCACAAGTGACCGAATGGATCCTTGACCGAGCCAAAGCGGTCGCCCCAGAACTGGTCGGCGACCTCCATGGTCACCGTTGCGCCCGCGCCGACCGCCTGCTTCACGACCGCGTCGACGTCCTCGACGTACATGAAGACGCTCACGCTCGTGCCGCCCAGCTCGCTCGGCGTCTTGGTCGACGCCTGCGGGAACGGATCGGAGAGCATCACCAGCGAGTCCCCGATCTCGAGCTCCGCGTGGCCGACCTTGCCGTCCGGCGTCTCCATTCGCACGCGCTCCTTCGCGCCGAAAGCCTTCGTGTAGTAGTCGATCGCCTCAGCCGCGTCATCGACGGCCAGGTACGGGGTCACCGTGTGGTAGCCCTCCGGAATCGGCTGTGTCGCCATCGTGCACCTCCAGTTCGGTCGTGACCTAGGCGCCTTCGATACTAGCGGGACGTCAGAGTCAGCCCGGTAGCTTCGGAGGACTGGCTGGCAGGCCCTCCGCCGTTCCCGTCGCGCATGGCAAGCTGAGGCAATGGCCGACCTGGCAATCCGTCTCCGCGGCGTGGTGAAGCGCTACGGCTCGATCACTGCCGTCGACCATCTCGATCTCGACGTGCCGGAGGGAACCTGCGTTGGTCTGCTCGGGCCCAACGGGGCCGGTAAGTCGACGACGATGCGGCTCCTGACGGCGCAGGCCATCGCCGACGAGGGCGAGCTCGAGGTTCTCGGGTTCCGGCTCCCCGAGGAGTCGAAACAGGCTCGGGCCCAGTGCGGAGTCGTGCCGCAGCTCGACAACCTCGACACGACCCTCACGGTCGAGCAGAACCTGCTCGTGTTCGCGCACCTCTACCGAATAGGGCGCTCCGAGCGGCGAGAGGCGATCGAGCGGGCGCTCAAGATGTCGAAGCTGGTCGACCGGCGCGACTCGCGGGTCGACAAGCTATCGGGAGGGATGCGTCGACGCCTGCTGATCGCGCGGGCCCTCGTGCACCGCCCGCGACTTGCGCTGCTCGACGAGCCGACCGTCGGCCTCGACCCGCAGGTGCGCCAGGAGCTCTGGGCGCTCATCGACGCTCTACGCAGCCAGGGCACGACGATTCTGATGTCCACGCACTACATCGAGGAGGCACAGCGCCTGGCCGACACGGTGCTGATCATGTCCCATGGCAGCGCGGTGGCCGCCGGCCCGCCCTCCAAGCTCGTGCTCGAGCACGCCGGCCATGAGGTGCTGGAGGTCTACGGTCCGCCCGCGAGGCTGGCCGAGGTCGAGGCCGAGGCGGGGGCCGCCGGGATGCGCACCCGGCGAACGGGGACGAGCATCTCCATTCTCGGCGTCGACGGGGCCAATGGCTTCACGATCGACGGCGAGCGGCGCCCGGCCAACCTCGAGGACGTCTTCGTCCTGCTCACTGGCGAGGAAATCGCCTGATGGCGACCGCCGCGTCTCGCGGCGCCCGTCTGGGCCGGCTCGAGCGCTCCGCCCTCACCGGCGTGCTCGTTCGGGAGGCCGTGAACTACTCGTCCTACTGGAAGTCGAGCACGTTCTCCTCGACCGTGGAGCCGACGATCTACCTCCTGGCCTTCGGATTCGGCTTCGGCTCGCTCGTCAGCACAATCGGTGGTTACGACTACGTCGACTTCGTCGGCACGGGGACGGTGGCGACCGCTGTGCTGTTCTCCAGTGCCTTCCCGGCGATGTTCGGGACGTTCGTCAAGTATCAGTTCCAGCGCACCTACGACGCCATCCTGGCGGCGCCTGTCGACACCGAGGAGCTGGTCACCGCCGAGGCGCTCTGGATCGCGACGCGGGCGGGTGTCTACGGCTGCGTCCCAATGCTCGTCGCGATGGTATTCGGGCTCGACCCGTCGTGGGGGATGCTCGCCGTGCCTTTCATCGGTTGGGTCGCCGGTTTCGGGTGGGCCTGCTTCGGGATCTCGATCGCCGGCTACGCGAAGTCGTTCGAGAACTTCAACTATGTCGTCAGCGCGGTGCTCACGCCGCTGTTCCTCCTGGCCGGCTCGTTTTTCCCGCTCGACAATTTTCCGCAATGGGCGCAGGTGCTGGCGAACCTGAACCCCCTGCATCACTGCGTCGTACTCGTCCGCCATGCCGTGTTCGGCTGGGACGGGTGGACCGACCTGGCCCGGCTGGGCGCGCTGGCCGTCTTCGGGCTCCTTGTCTGGCGCATCGCGATCCACGCGATGACCCGCAAGCTGATCGACTAGGAGCGAGCGGCCTGCACCCCGATTGCTCCCATCGTCACGGCTGCGGCGAGTAGCACGATGGCTCCGCCGGGGGCCAGGTCGGCGTAATACGAGACGGTCAGGCCTGCGAGAACCGACAGTAGGCCGATGCCCATCGCGAGCACGAAGGTCGAACGGATGCTCCAGGCGATTCGGCCCGCGGCGATGACCGGCAAGACCATCAGCGCGGCGATCAGGAGGATGCCGACGACGCGCATCGAGACCGCAATCGTGACCCCGGCCAGGCCCGCGAGGACGACGTTCAGAAAGGCCACCGGCAAGCCGCTGACCCGAGCTCCTTCGGGGTCGAGGGAGACCGCGACCAGGCCGCGGTAGAGGATCACCACGAGGGCGAGCCCGGCGACTCCGAGTGACGCGACGAGCGCGAGATCGGATTTCGTGACCGTGAGGATCGAGCCGAAGAGGAACGCGAACAGATTCGCATTGAGGGCGCCGGCTGCCGAGACCAGCACCACCCCGGCGGCGATGCCTGTGTAGAACACGAGCGCGAGGGCCTGGTCGCCCGCCGTTCCGCCACGGCTCCGAAGCCATTCGATGCCGACGGCCGCAGCGATGGAGGCAACGAGGGCGGTCGCGACCGGGGAGACGCCCAGGAGGTAGCCCGCCGCGACGCCCGCGAAGGCGGCATGCCCGATCCCGTCGCCGATCAGGCTCATGCGGCGCTGGACGAGGAAGAACCCGACCGCGGGCGCAAGCAATCCGACGACCGCGCCGGTCGCGAACGCGAGCCGCATGAAGTCGGCGTCAAGGATGGACATGGGAAGGGTCGTGCCAGGGCGAAGGAAGCTCCGAGGGCGACCCGTCGAAGGTGATGCCACCCCGCACGAGGATGAGCCGCTCGACATAGCGCTCGACTGCTCCGAACTCGTGCGAGACGTAGAGGATGGTCGCGCCCAGCTCGGCGTGGAGCTGCTCGAGCAGGGCGGCGAAAGACTCCTGCGCGTCCGCGTCCACGCCGGCGGTGGGCTCGTCGAGCACGAGGAGGTCCGGCTCCCCCGCGAGGGCCTTGGCGATGTACGCCCGCTGCTGCTGGCCGCCCGAGAGCCGCTGGATGGGTGCGTCCGCTCGGTCGGCCAACCCGACGCGCTCGATCGCCGACTCGACGGCGCCGCGATCGGCGGAACCAAATGGCCGTGCCAGCCCGCGACGCGGGACGCGACCAGCTGCAACCAGCTCTGCGACGGAGACCGGCGCGTCGATTCCCAACATCGTTCGCTGCGCCAGGTAGCCCAACCGGACCCGCTGCGTGAACCGGTGTGCGGGCTGGCCGTACAGGAGTGCCTGGCCCGTCTGGGGGCGTTCCAGCCCGAGTGCGACGCGGACGAGGGTGGTCTTGCCGCCGCCATTCGGGCCCGCGATCCCCACGAACTCGCCGCTTCGGACGTCCAGGTCGACGTCGCTGAGAACCGCGGGCCCGCCGGGGTAAGCGAAGGAGACGGCGCGGAGGGAGGCCGCTAGCTGCATCCCAGGCCTTCGCGCAGGGTGCTGAGATTCGTCCGCATCAACGAGAAGTAGTTCTCGCCCTGCGAGATCTCGTCCTCCGTCAGCCCTTCGATCGGGTTGAGCACCGCGGTGTTAGCGCCGGTCTCGCGCGCGACGGTCTCGGCGATGCGAGGCGAGACCAGGGTTTCGAAGTAGATCGTCGTGACGCCGCGTTTGCGCACGAGCTCGACCACCTTCTGCAACTTGGCGGGCTCCGGCTCGACCTCTGGGCTCAGGCCCGTGATCGCCACCTGCTCGAGCCCGTAGCGTTCCGCCAGGTACCCGAAGGCCTCGTGGCTCGTGACGATCTCGCGCCGCTCGCAGTGAGCCAGCCCGGTGCGATACTCGCGGTCGAGGCCCCGGAGCCGTGCCTGCATGCGCGCTGCCGCGGCGGGCCCGTGGAGTGCCTGCCCGATCCGCTCGACGATCTTCGCGTAGCGAAGCGGGTCGAGCCACACGTGGGGATCCCCGTCGGGATGTAAGCCGAGACCGGGGGTGTCGAGCAGGCGCAGGACCTTTTGGCCGCCGCCCGCCGCGTCCTCGAGCTGCGGCTGGAAGCCGCGGCCCAGGAGGAGGACGAGATCCGCCTCCCGGATCGCTGCGACGTCCTGGGGAGAGAGTTCGAGGTCGTGTGGCTCCGCCCCGGCCGGAGTGAGGTTCGAGACGTCCACTCGGCCGTCGCCGACCTCTTCGGCCGCGTAGGCGAGCGGATAGAAGCTCGCCACCACCGTCTCCTTCGCCGAAGACCCCGCGGGGCCCCCGGAGCCGCAACCCACTGCGCCGAAGACAAGCGTAGAAATGAGAATGAGTATCAGTCTCACAAGGAGCTATCATAGTGCTCGATGTCGCGCGCACAAGACTCAGAAGGGACGCTCTTCGAGCGACTGCTGGGAACGGGCGTCCGCCCGACGAAGCAGCGCCTGCTCGTGCTCGAGACGCTCGCAGCGGAGCCGCACGACGCAACTGCTCAGGAGATCCACGCGCGTTTGCGGGAGCGAGGCGAAAAGGTCGGCCTGGCGACGGTCTACCGTGCGCTCGCGGTGCTGCGGGAGCGCGAGGTCGTGGACGAGCTGGCTCACCGTACCGGCGAGAGCTGCTACCGCCTGTGTAGCCCGGGCCACCATCATCACCTCGTTTGCTCTCGCTGCCATCGCGTCGAGGAGCTCGAGGGCTGCGAGATCGACGGCTGGGTCAAGGAAGCGTCAAAGACGCACGGATTCCGGCCGGCCTCGCACACCGTCGAGGTCGTCGGCGTCTGCGCCGACTGCCTGGCGGCCTAGCCGACCGACTCGCGGGCGCGCGGGTCGGGAAGCGGCGTCAGCACCGGTTCGAGCTGGTCGCGCAGGTGCTCGAACGCGGGCGGGAGCGACAGACGCTCGCCGAGGTGCTCGAGCGGCTCGTCCGTCGTGAAGCCAGGGCCGATCGTGGCGATCTCGAAGAGGACGCCGCTCGGCTCCCGGAAGTAGATCGAGCGGAAGTAGAAGCGGTCGATGACGGGAGTCGGCAACCCGCCGGCCTCGAGCACCCTTTGGCGCCAGGCCGCGTGCTCCTCCTGCGGCGAGGCCCACGCGACGTGGTGAACCGTGCCTGCACCGCCGATGCCGCGTTCGCGAGCCTGGTCGTAGGTGTAGAAGGAGCCGCGCTCCTCGCCGCGGAGCTCGTAGGCTCCCTCGTCGGCCGGCCTGAAGCGCAGGCCCTCCTCGAGGAATCGTCGGCTCCCATCGGGCTCAGCGCTGTAAGCGCGAACCGCGTCGAAGCCCTGGAGGGCGAGCTCGGCCGGGATCTCCGGATGCTCGGCGCTCAAGGGGGCGTCGCCCGTCTCGACCACGGCGAGCTCGAGATTCAGGCCTTCGAAGTCGGAGAAACGTAGGCGTCCGGGCTCGCGAGCCGCCTCGAATCCTTCCCTCCGGAGGCGCTCCTCCCAGAAGTCGAGTGCGTCCTCGGAGCCGATGCGCCAGACGATCCGATGCACCATCCCCGCGCCGGCCCGGCCGCGACGGGCGCCAGGATACTCGAAGAAGGTGATGTCGGAGCCCGGGCTACCCAGCTCGTCCGCGTAGAAGAGGTGGTAGACCGTCGGGTCGTCCTGGTTGACCGTCTTCTTGACGAGGCGAAGGCCCAGCACTCGAGCGTAGAAGTCGACGTTGCGTGGGGCGTCCGCCGTGATCGCCGTGATGTGGTGGATGCCTTCGAGTCGCATTCGTTCCTCCACCGTACCCGCTATACCTCGGCCTGTGCACCGCGCCAGACTGCGCAGCGCCTTTTGGTTCGCCGTTGTCATCGGTGCCTACGTGGGTGCTGCGAAAGTCGGCATTCATCTCGATGTCGCCCACGGGGTCATCACCCCGGTCTGGGCGCCCTCGGGCATCGCGCTCGCAGCGCTCCTGATCCTCGGGCTGCGCTACTGGCCGGCCGTCGCCGTAGGCGCCTTCGTCGCGAACGTGACGAGCGACTCCTCGGCAGGAGTGGCGGCGGGTATCGCGGTGGGCAACACGCTGGAGGCCGTCGTCGGCGCCGCCCTCATGCGCCGGTTCGGCTTCCGCCCGGAGCTCGACCGCGTTCGCTCCGTCATCGCCCTGACCGTGTGCGGTGCGCTTCTGAGCACCGCGATCGCGGCGACGAACGGGGTCACCGTTCTGACGCTCGCCGACCAGAGGCAGGACCCGTACGGAACAGCCTGGGTTCTTTGGTGGTTCGGCGATGCCGTCGGCGACCTCATGGTGGCGCCCCTCCTGCTCGTCCTCTCGTCCTGGCGGCCCGCTCGCCTGACCACTGCCCAACTGATCGAAGGGGCGGCGCTGCTCGCGGCGATCGCGGGAACGAGCGTCGTCGTCTTCGTCGCCGGCGCGTGGCGCTACCCCTACCTCCTGTTTCCGCCTCTGCTCTGGGCGGCGATTCGCTTCAGATCGGTCGGCGCCGCGACTGCCTCGTTCGTCGTCGGAGCGATCGGGACGTGGGGAGCCGTGGCCGGGAAGGTTCCGTTCGGCGCCGAGACGGCCACGGAGCGTGTCCAGATCGCGCAGGCGCTCTTCGCGCTCATCGCGGTCAGCCTGCTCGTCGTCGGCGCGACCTTGGAGGAGAGGGAAGCGGGGAGCTCCGAGCTGTTCACCACCGCCTCCCGCCTCGGCGAGGCGCAGGCGCTCGCACACATCGGCAGCTGGGAGTGGGATATCCGCCGCGACGCCGTAACCTGGTCGGACGAGCTCTACCGGATCTTCGGCAAGGAACCGGATTCAGGCTCGGTCGACTACGCGTCCTACCTCGAGCGGCTCCACCCTGCCGATCGGGCCTTCGTCGACTCGACGGTTCAGCGCGCGATCGCAGAACGGCGGCCGTTCGCGTTCGAACATCGCATCGTTCGCCCGGACGGAACGGACCGTGTCATCTCGAGCCGTGGGCAAGTGATCGTCGAGGGCGACGAGCTCGTCGCCATGCTCGGCACCGCTCAGGACGTCACAGAGCAGCGCCAGGCGGAGCGCCTGCGTGAGGACATCCTGTCCGCGGTTTCCCACGAGCTCCGCACGCCGCTCACCGCGGTGCTCGGCTTTGCCGTCACCCTGGAGCAGCGCCGGAACGAGCTGTCCGACGAGGAGCTCGGCCGCATCCTGGCCGAGCTGGTGGGGGCGGCACGCCGGCTCGAGCGACTGCTCGTCGACTTGCTGGACGTCGAGCGCCTGCGGCGGGGCGCGGTGGACATCAGCCGTGAAAGGGTCGACGTGCTCGAGCTCGTCGAGCGGGCCGTAGCCGCCTGTGAGCTCGATGGAAGGCGGGTCGACATCAGCGGCGGTCCCGTGACGGCCGAGATCGACGGCGCGAAGGTGGAGCGCATCATCGAGAACCTGATTCTGAACGCGGTCAAGCACACGCCCCAGGAGGGCTCCATCCACGTGCGTCTCGATGCTCTGGGGGACGATCTCCTGCTCGCCGTCGAGGACGAGGGGCCCGGCGTGGCGAATGAGCACAAGGACGACGTCTTCGAGATCTTCAATCGCGGAGCGAAGGTGCTCTCGGCTACGCCGGGGGCCGGCATCGGCCTCGCACTCGTCTCGCGCTTCGCCGAGGCCCACGGCGGCCGCAGCTGGGTGGAGGATCGCCCCGGCGGGGGCGCTTCCTTCCGCGTCCTGCTGCCGGGCTGCGTCGCCGGCTAGCCGCTCGCGGTCGCCGGCTCGGCGTCAGTCTGCACGAGGTCCTCACGCCTGAGCACGAGCAGGGTGGCGACCGCGGACAGCACCGCGAATCCGACGCCCGCCCAGAAGGCGTAGCTGTAACCCGACGTGACGGCCTGAGCCCGCTGCTCGCCCGAGGCAAGCAGGTTGTCCGTATGTGTGGTTGCGATCGTGGTCAGGATCGCGAGTCCCAACGCGCCTCCGATCTGCTGCGAGGTGTTGATCAGACCCGAGGCGAGTCCGGCATCCCGGCCGGTGACGCCTGCGAGGGCGGCGATCGACACCGGCACGAACGAGAAGCCGAGCCCGACGCCGATCAGCAGGAAGCCCGGCAGTAGGTCGGAAACGTATGAGCCGTTCACCGAGACCTGGGTGAAGTAGAGCTGCCCGGCACCGAGCAGGAGCAACCCCGTGATCAGCACGGGCTTCACTCCGAGACGCGTGACCAGCGCTTGGGCTGCGCCGGAGGCGGCGACGGCCGTGAGCGCGACGGCGAGGTAGCCGACGCCGGTCTTCAGGGCTGAGAAGCCGAGCACCTCCTGCATGTAGAGCGAGAGCAGGAAGAACATCCCGAACACCATCGTTCCGAGCCCAAAACCGATCACGTTCGCCCCCGTCGGGGTTCGCCTGCGGAAGAAACTCAGGGGGACGAGCGGCGAGCGCGAGCGGCTCTCGATGACGACGAACGCCGCCATGAGGATGGCCGAACCGACGAGTACGCCGATGGTCCGAGCCGAGCTCCAGCCGAGGTTGGTCGACTGCGTCAGGCCGTAGACGAGGAGCATGAGGCTCGCGGTGACCGTGATCGCCCCGGCCGCGTCGAAGTGCCGGGTCATCCCCTCCGAGTGGCTCTCGCGTACGAAGATCGGCACCAGGAAGAGAGCGGCAATGCCGATGGGCACGTTGACGAAGAAGATCCACTCCCAGCCGGCGAACTCGGTGAGCACGCCGCCCGCGAGGACTCCGATCGCGGCGCCGGAGCCGGCGATGGCGCCGAGGATCCCGAGCGCCTTGTTGCGCTCGGAGCCCTCACGGAAGGTGACGGAGACGATTGAGAAAACGGAGGGCGAGAGGATCGCGCCGGCGAGCCCCTGCAGCGCGCGGAACGCAATCAGCATGCCCGAGGAGGTCGCGAGACCGCACGCGAGCGAGAAGAGGGCGAAGGCCCCGAGACCGACCATGAAGAGCCAGCGCCGGCCGAGGAGGTCTCCCACCCGCCCGCCGAGGAGGAGAAAGCCACCGAACGTGAGCGCATAGCCGCTGATGACCCACTGCAGGTTCTCGGGCGCGAAATTGAGATCCGTCTGGATCGACGGGAGCGCGACGTTCACGATCGAGACGTCGAGAACGACCATCAGGTAAGCGACTCCGAGGACGGCGAGCGCCTTCCAGCGCTGTGGGTCTTCATGCGGCGACATGCGGCTCCTCTCTCACATGGCTCACGCCATGGTGCAACGAACCGTGCGCGTGCGCATTCCGGCTAGCCCGGATCTTGTGGTTCGGTTATCCCTACTTCAGCGGCGGGGTGCCCAGGGGCCCACGCCGCCGAGCCGCTCTACCGTTATCCGCGTGACGAAGCCGGGAGGCGGATCGGGCATGGGCGGAAAGACGACATCCGGTCCGATGTAGGTGCGCGCGAGCCTTTGGAGGAGCTCGGGCGCGCCTCCTTCCTGAATTCGAGCGCGGCCGTGGACGACCAGATACTCCTGCAAGCCCAGCTCGTTCGTCCGCTTCGACTCGATCGAGAGCGCCACGCGCGGGTCGCGCTCGATGTTGCGCACCTTCTGCCGCGTTGCGAGGTGGCCGGAGACGATCTCGTCCCCTTCGAGCCCGACCCAGACACAGGTGACTTGCGGGCTCCCGTCCGGATTCAGCGTGACGAAATGGGCGAGTCGGTCCGACTCGAGCACCTCGCGCGCCTCAGGCGGGATCTCCACACGCCGCAGGCTATCGAGTCAGGAACGAGGATCGGTCTCCCGCGCGATCTCCGCCTCGTGAGGATGCTTGCGCACAACCAGAAACCGGTCGGCTCGCCTTACCACGCTCTCGATAGCTGGGATTTCGTGCCCGGCGACGATGGCGAACTGCGCACCATCCATACGAACGCTTTCGTACTCCTCGCGGGTAAGCGTGATCTTCTCGACACACTCCGTGTCTCCGCACTCGCACAAGAAATCAATCGCCTCGGCCGGCCCAGGTTGGACGACTTCCTCGACCCGCTCGTTGACCGAGCGAAACAGGGTCTCGTTCCGCGCGAGACGCTCGCTCCGGTCGGTCATGAGTCGTGCTTTTCCACCTGTTCGAACCGCTCTTCACGACGAAGGACGACCTCACCGTCGACGCGGGGATGCCCAGGCACGATGACGAACACGTCCGACTTCTCGTGCAGGTCCGCGTATTCGCTCAACTCGAGTCCGACGGAAGCGAGGCAGCCGTCGTCTGCACACTCGCACAGGAACGGGACCCTTTGGTTCGGCCCCACTCGCTCTTCGACCAGGTCGCGCAGGCGATTGTTCGCGTCATTGAACCGATACTGGTTCTCGGCGCACCGTTCTTCCCGGCCAGGCATGCATCCTCAAATACCAAGGCGTGAAGATCCAAAAACCTAGTGAGTGAACCGGTTACTGGTTCGACTTGTCGGCGGTCGACTTGCCGTGCCGCGAAGACTTCGCGCGCGGGTCCGCGACCGGCGGCGGCTCGACGGCCATCTCGCCCTGGGACCGGCGCGCCGAAAAGCTCTTGTCGAACCTCTGCATTCGTCTGAACAGCCTATTCATCAGACTGCGGCCCCTTTCAAGTCGGGGATGATCTCGCGGCCGTAGGTGGCGAGAGTCTCCTCCTGGCCGTGGGTCATCAGGTAGATGTTGAAGTGGTCGACGCCGACCGCCTCGAGCTCTCGCAGCTTCTCCCGCACCTGGTCGATCGAGCCGATGACGCTGAAGCGGTCGCAGATCTCATCCGTGACGAACTCCCCGTGCGCCGCACCCTCGCGGCTGTGCTCCTTGTAGTCGTAGAACTTCCGCGCCTTCACGTACTCGGTCAGCTCCCTGGGGATCTCCGAGTTCTCGCCGTAGCGCTCGATCAGGTCCATGACGTGGTTCGAGACCATCGCCGGGAACCAGCGCACGGCCTCGCGCGCGTCGCCGATGTCGTCGGCGACCATGCTCGGGGCGCAGACGAGGCACTCGAGCTCGTCGGGGTCGCGTCCGGCCTCCACAGCCGCGGCGCGGGCCTGCTCCATGATCCACTGGATGATCACAGGGTCGGCAAGCTGGATGATCACGCCATCACCGATCCGGCCGGCGACGGCCAACGCCTTCGGCCCGTACGCGGCGATGTACATCGGGATCCTCGGCCGGTCCTTGGCCCACTCGAGCTCGAGCTCCTTGCCGTTCCACTCGACCGGCCTCCCGTTCATCAGGTCCTTGATCATCCGGCAGGAGGCCTCGAACTCGGCCATCTTCACGGGTTGTTGCCCGATCACGCGTCGGGCCGAGTCGCCGCGTCCGATCCCGAGCACCGCGCGCCCGTCGGAGATCGCGTGCAGCGTCGCGTAAGCGCTGGCCGTCACGGTGGGCTCGCGCGTCCCCGGGTTCGTGACGCAGTGCCCGAACTTCAACTTCTCGGTGTTGACGGCGAGCAACGTCAGGAGCGGATAGGCGTCGTGCCAGAGGATGTGGGAGTCGTAGGTCCAGCCGTACTCGAATCCATGCTCCTCCGCGAGCCGCATCAGCTCGACGAAGCGCGTATGCGGCGGGTCCGGCAGGACGGTGACGCCGAACGTCAGCATCGGGCCTCCTGGTAGGTGGACCGATTCTATTCGGCGCCGTCGGCGACCGAGCGGATGATTTGCACGAGATCCGACTTAGGGACCCTGTTCGAAAGCCGGAGCCACTCGTGGGTCGAGGGGCTGGTCGGCTCGGACATGAGCACCTCGATCACCCTGACGCCCTTGCTGTTGAGGATCGCTGCTTGGCTGCGTCCGATGAGGCGGCCGCGGAAGACAACGGCCACGTCTGCTTCGGGAATGTCGTCGCCCAGGGGCCTGCGGCGGGCATCGACCTCGAAACCGGCATCCTCGAGCAGAGCGCTCACCTCGGGCTGCCGGGCGGCCAGCAGCAGGATTCGTTTCTGGCCGTTGACCCCCACGCGGGAATGGTTCCCGCCTCAGGAGCGTTGCAAGCGCTTAGCCTTGGGTACCTTTGGGGGTATGAGAGCTGAGACGCTGGACCATGTGGCGCTGTGGGTCGGCGATCGTGATGCGCTTGCCGACTTCCTCGTCGATCGGTTGGGCATGCATGTGATCGAGCGGACGGACAACTTCACCCTCGTCGGGGCCGATGCCCGTCGGGGCAAGCTGACCCTCTTCGCAGCCGAGGGAGAGCGAGAGCCGGGCATCCTCGCTCGGATCGCCCTGCGGGTGTTCGACCTCAAAGAGGCTCTCGCCGAGCTGCCGCCCGACGTCGCCGTCGAGCGCCCCACGCCGGGGCGCGCCGCGTTCAGAGCGCCCGAGGGGCTTCCGCTCGCGCTGGTCGAAGCGGAAGGCGGCGTGGCCTACGACCTCGACCATGTCGCCTTCACGGTCGCCGATCCGGAGCGGACTTTCGCCGAGCTCGCCGAGCTCGGCTTCGAGCCGGAGGACGGGCGCCTAAGAGTGGGGGACGCCTTCGTCGAGCTGGAGCAGGGCGACGTCGAGGTACCCGAGCATCCGCTCCTGAACCACCTGGGCCTGAAAGTGGACTCGGCAGACGAGCACATCAAGGAGGCGGAGCGGCGTGGGCTCGAGATCGCCGACGTCGTGGACGCTCCCAACACGTACGCCGTCTTCGTCTGGGGCCCGGACGGCATCAAGCTCGAATACGTCGAGCACAAGCCGAGCTTCTCCCTGGTCTAGCCTCCAAAGCGCTCGGCCCTGTCCCGCAGCGCGAAGGTTGCTTGTGTTTCACACGCACAAAGTCGATTCCCGGTCTCAGGACAGAGATCGACAAGCTGTGGGGCCTCCACTGTGAAACACAAGCGCGCTCGACATGCCTGATCTCGTCGTCGCTGGCGCCGGCATGGCGGGGCTCGTCGCGGCTGCGCGCGCCCGCGAGCTCGGGGCCGACGTCGTCGTGTGCGAGAAGGGCGACCGGCCCGGCGGCTCCATGCTCCTCTCGAGCGGAGTCGTCTGGCGCTACCGCGACTGGGAGCGCTTTCGGGAGGAATGCCCCGGCGGCGAGCCCCAGTTGCAGCGCCTCGTGTGGGGGCGCCTCGACGACGACCTGGCCTGGCTCGAGTCTCTGGGTGTTTCGGTCGTCGGCCGGGAGGCCGGCAATCCGCTCACGACGGGCTTTCGCCTCGATCCTGGGCAGCTGACCGAAACCCTCGCCAGCCATGCTGGGGAGATTCGGCTGCGCGAGCCCTTGACCGAGCTGCCGGAGGGGATTCCCACGATCCTGGCGACCGGCGGCTTCCAGGGAGACCCCGACCTGGTTCGCCGCCACATCACCCCTGAGGCCCCGAACCTCGTCTTGCGCGCGAACCCCTGGAGCGCCGGCGACGGCCTTCGTCTCGCGCTCGGACGTGGCGCCGAGCTCTCAGTCGGCCTGGATGAGTTCTATGGGCGGAATCTCGCGGCTGCGCCGCAGATCTCGCCTGGGGACTTCGTCCCTCTGGCCCAGGTGTATGCCAGGTACGCCACGATCGAGAACCTCCGCGGCGAGCGCTACGAGCCGCGCACGTGGTCGGAGATCGACGTCGTCCAGTGGACGGCGCGTCAGCCCGGCGCACGTGCCCGCTACATCGTCCCCGACGCCGCACTCGGGGAGCACGTCCGCGATAGAACCGTTACCGACGTGATCGAGGCCGCCCGCCGGGCGGGCGCTCCGATCGAGCAGCGGAACGGCGAGACGGTCGTCGAGGTGGTCGCGGGGATCACGACGACGCTCGGCGGCATCCGGATCGACGGGCGGGCGAGAGCCGCGGAAGGTCTCTATGCCGCCGGCGCGGATGCCGGCGGGATCTCGACCGGCGGCTGGTCGAGCGCCCTCGCCTCAGCCCTGGTGCTCGGCAAGCTCGCCGCCGAGGACGCTATCTGAGTCATTTCTGCTGCAGATACGCGCAGGGACGGACGTCCTGCGGGAGCGGCGACGAGGCCACCTTGACGACGACGAACCTGCCCTCACCGTCGAGCTCGATCTCCTCGCCGGACGCAGGCGGCTCGCCTTCGCGTTCCGCCAGCTCGTAGCCCGTCGGCCGCGAGACGAAGAGGAGATGCTTGTCGGCCATGCGGCCGGGATGTTATTCGTCCGCAGTCGCGACGTAGGGTGGCATGAGCACGCGCACGGCGGTGCCGCCCTCGTCCCTGCTCTCGACGGAAAGACGTGCGTTGAGGATGCGCACACGCTCGTCGATTTCCTCGATGGAGGCGCGGCGGCGCTCGCCGACCCCGTCGTCGTCGATCTCGGCAGCGAAGCCGCCTCCGTCGAGCTCGACCACGGTTATGCCGATCTGCTGCGGTTGGCGCCGAACGGCCTGGTTCAGAGACTCGCGGATGATCTGGTAGAGCGCCACCTGCGCCTTCTCGCTGAGGCGCTCGCCGGCGTCAGTCTCCGTAGCGACCGTGATCCGGTGCGACTGCTCGATCTGGTCCCCGAGCGCGCGTACGGCGGCGCCGAAGCCCTGGTCACGGAGCACGACGGGCTCGATCGCGAAGGAGAGGTCGCGGAGCTCCTGGATCGTCCTGCGCTCGCGCTCCAGCGAGCTCTCGATCACCTTCGCCGCGTCCTCGTAACGGCCGTCGCGGATAGCGGCTAGAGCCGCGTCGTTCATCAGCGCGATCCCCGCCATCGACTGGACCGGGCCGTCGTGGAGGTAGAGGGAAAGCCGGCGTCGCTCGTCCTGCTCCGCCGTGATGAGCTGTTCGGCCAGGCGCGCGCGCTCGCCCTCCCGCTCCTGCGCCTCGACGATGAGGCGCGCGTTCTCTGCGGCCCGGGACGCGAAGTCGGCGAGCACGCTGGCGCGCATCAGGTCCCAGCGGTGGAAGCCGCCTGGGCGAATGAGGCTGAGGGCCCCGACCTGGTTCCCGCGCACGGCAAGCGGAACGATCATCCCGTTCTCCGTCAGCCGCGACTCTCCCGCCGCATTCTCGGCCGGGGAGAGGAAGCGGGCTTCGCGCGCGTCGAAGAGCTGCTTGGCCTCCTCACACATGCGCTCGATGATCTCCTTCGCTTCCAGCGGGCTGGAAACCACGGCGATCGAGTCCACGAGCGACTCGAGAAAGCTCGTCTGCGCCTGCAGCTCGTCCTCAGCCGACTCGTGCCGGCGTCGCTCGGAAACGATCAGGTAGATCGCGAAAGCCCCGGCGAGCGCAGTCGCCGTTATGAGCCCCGACGCCGCGAGCCAGAAGAGGCCGGTGGCCCAGCCGATCGAGCCGCCGACAGCCGCCGTGACCGTGGCGGCAGCAAGCGCCTCCGCAGACCTAGTCGATGATGGACTCGCGAAGCGCGATCGCGACGGCATGGGTGCGCGTGTCTGCCTCGAGCTTGGCGAGGATGTGGCGGACGTGGCTCTTCACGGTCTCCTGGCTGATGAAGAGCCGGGAGGCGACGTCGGCGTTCGACATTCCGTCCGCGAGGAGCTGGAGGATCTCGCGCTCGCGCACGGTCAGCATTTCCTCGCGCTCGCGCGTCAGCAGGGCCGGCATCAGCGCTGGATCGACGTAGCCCTCTCCGCTCGCGACCTTCTCGATTGCGCGGAGGAGCGTCGAGTGCGGGGCCTCCTTCAGGATGTAGCCCTTCGCGCCGGCCTCGAGACCGCGGCCGAGAAGGCTTCGCTCCCCGTAGGCGGTGAAGATGAGCACGGCTGTCTGGGGCAGGCGCTCGCTGAGGATCTTCGTCGCCTCGAGCCCGTCCATGCCCGGCATCCGGACGTCCATGATCACGACGTTCGGGCGTCTCCGTTCGGCGATCGCGACGGCGCTGGCGCCGTCCGAGGCCTCCCCGACGACCCGAATCTGCGGAGCGCGCGACAGCGAGAGGCGAAGCCCCTCGCGGACGACCTCGTGGTCGTCAGCGATCAGGCAAGTGATCTCGCTCGGTGCTCCGTTGGTAGACAGTCCGGCTTCCCCCAAGGCACGATGATAATCGGGTGATAGGCCGTCACACTTTAGGGGGACTTCTCATCGACCCGATCGACGGCGCTCGGCCCGGCAGGCTGGTCATCGAGGGCGACCTCATTTCGGCGGTCGAGGAAGACCCATCCGCAGGGGCCGAGCCTTTCCTCTTTCCGGGCTTCGTCGACCTTCAGGTCTACGAGCCCAACGGGATTGCAGCCACCGGCGTGACCGCGTATCTCCAGGCCGCGCAGGAGCCGATGGAGACGAGCGACCCGCTCTGCCTCGGTCTCCACCTGGAGGGCCCCTTCCTCAACCCGGAGGCTGCCGGCGCCATACCGGTGGAGGCGTTGCGGGACGTCGACCTCGGCCTGCTCGCCCGCTGGCTGGAGCGTGGCGACGTCCGGCTGGTCACCGTGGCGCCTGAGCTCGAGGGCGCCTTCGACGCCGTCAGGCTGATCGTGGAGACCGGGGCTGTCGCCGGACTGGGACACACGACGGCGAACTGCGCGACCGTCCGCGCCGCTGTCGAGGCCGGCGCTCGCTTCGCCACTCATCTCTGGAATGCGATGGCGCCCCTCCAGCCCCGGTCCACGGGGCCGGTTCCCGAGCTCCTGCTCGACGAGCGCGTCACCCTGGGTCTGATCGCCGACGGCCGTCACCTGCACCCGCGGGTGGAGGAGCTGACCGTGCGACTGGCCGGGCCCGGCCGCGTCGCGCTGACGAGCGACCTGGTCGCGACGCCGCTTTTGGACGACAACCGCCTTACCGGGGGCGACCGCGCGGGCGCAGGCCTGGTCGCGCGGATGGCCACCTACGGGCTCGCGGAGGCGGCGATGATGGCGAGCCTCGTTCCCGCCCGGCTCCTCGGCCTGACCGACCGCGGACGCCTGGCTTCCGGCTTCAGGGCGGACGTCGCAGTGCTGGACCCTCGTTTCAAGCCGCTTGAAACCTTGATCGCGGGAAACACCCACTGGGGCGTGCGCTATCCTCAGACCGAAGAGTTGGACGAGATCCCGCCTAGTACCAACGCCCCGGGAATCGGGGCGTGACCATTTTCCTCGAGGTCGTCGCCGTTCTCCTGCTGGTGGCGGGGAACGCCTTCTTCGTCGCGGCCGAGTACGCGCTCGTGACCGCGAGACGGACACGGCTGATGGAGCTCGCGCACGACGGCAACCGCCGGGCGAAGATCGCCCTGCGGATCATGGACGATCCGGTCCGCTTCATCGGCACGGTCCAGCTCGGCATCACGGCGTTCTCGATCGCCCTCGGTGCGATCGGCGAACCGCTGATCGAGCACTTCCTGGATCCGGTTCTCGCGACGACCGTGGCGTTCATCCTCGCCTTCGCGCTCGTCACGTATCTCCACGTCACACTCGGCGAGCTCGTGCCCAAGGCCGTGGCTCTGACCAAGAACGAAACGACGGCTCTCTGGGTCGCTCTTCCGATCGAGGCCGTCTACGTGGCCACCTACCCGCTCGTCTGGTTCCTGCAGGAGTCGGCGAATGCCTTCACTCGCATGTTCGGCATTCAGCCCGCGCCCGCAGGGGTCGTCGCCCACACCGAGGAGGACATCCGCCACATCGTCGCCGCGGCCGAGGACACCGGGGTGATCGAGGAGGCCGAGGAGGAGATGGTCTACAAGATCTTCGACTTCGCGGACAAGGAGGTCCACGAGGTGATGGTCCCGAGGCCGGAGGTGGTGGCGATCTCGATCGACCTCCCTCCCGTCGAATGCCTGGCGGCCGTGATCGACTCCCCGTATACGCGCTACCCCGTGTATCGCGGCTCGCTTGACGACACGCTCGGCATCCTCCACGTCCGCGATCTCTTCTCCGCGCTGTACGACAAGGGGATCGAGAACGTGGACATCGCGGCGCTCGTGCGGGAGGCCTACGTCGTCCCGGAGACGAAGGACCTCGCGGCCATGCTGGCCGAATTCAGAAAGGTCAACCAGCACATGGCGATCGTGGTGGACGAATACGGCTCCTTCGAGGGAATCGTCACCCTGGAAGACCTGCTGGAGGAGATCGTGGGCGAGATCGAGGACGAGTACGACCTGCCGGACGAGTCGGTCGAGCAGCTCGGCGACAGGCGCATACGCATCGACGGGACGTTCCCGATCGACGACTTCAACGAGCAGTTCGGACAGGAGCTTCCGCAGGACGACTACCACACGATCGCGGGCTTCGTCTTCGGCGCGCTCGGCCGCGCGGCGGAGGCCGGCGACGAGGTCCTCTGGAACGGGCTTCGCTTCGAGGTCGTCGACGTCGACGGACCGCGCATCGAGCGGCTCGAGGTCGAGTTCCTCGAGGAGGAGCCGGAGAAGGTCGAAGCCGCGGCTGAATAAGATCGGCGGCGTGGAGTTCGACCACATCGGCATCCCGGCGCCCGCCAAGCGCGACGGGATGCGCTTGCTCGAGTCCAAGCGCCTCTGGCTGACGAGCCCTACGGACCCCTTCCGAGTGGAGTGGCTCTGGGACGAGGACGGGAGCCCCGAAGCAGAGCTCGTGCGCACCCTCCCGCACGTCGCCTACCGGGTCGAGTCGCTCGAGGAGGCGCTGGCCGGCCACCATGTTGTCGCGCAGCCCTTCGACGTCTTCGGCGAGGTGCGCGTGTCGTTCATCGAAGTCGACGGAGCGCCAATTGAGTTCGTCGAACGTTACTGAGCTCACCGCGGACCTCGTTCGCATCGACTCGGTCAACCCCGACCTGGTCCCGGAGGGGGCCGGGGAGGAGGAGATCGCCCGCTTCGTCGCCGGCTGGCTGGAAGGCGCGGGCCTCGAGGTGGAGACCGAGGAGCTCGGGCCCGGCCGCTTCAACGTCGTCGGGATCGCGCGCGGCTCCGGTGACGGTCGCTCCCTGCTCCTCAACGCGCACATGGACACTGTTGGCGTAGCGGGAATGGAGGCGCCGTTCGAGCCCCGTGTGGAGGACGGGCGCCTCTACGGGCGCGGCGCTTACGACATGAAGGCGAGTCTCGCGGCCATCATGTTGGCCGGCGCTCAGGCCGTGGAAGCCGGGTTGCGGGGCGACGTGATCGTGACGGCGGTCTGCGACGAGGAGGTCGGAAGCATCGGCAGCGAAGCGGTCGCCGCGCGCTACGAGGCGGATGCCGCCATCGTCTCGGAGCCGACCGAGGAGCGGCTTGCCGTCGCGCACAGGGGGTTTGCCTGGTTCGAGGTGGAGACTGCGGGAACGGCGGCCCACGGCTCGCGGCCGGACCTAGGCGAGGACGCGATTGTCCGCATGGGCCACGTGCTCGTCAGACTGGAGGCGCTGGATGCGACGCTCCGCGAGCGCCCGCCCCACCGCTTCCTGGGCTGGGGCTCGGCGCACGCCTCCCTGATCGAAGGCGGCACCGAGCTCTCGACCTATCCGAGCCGCTGCCTCCTCCGCGGCGAGCGTCGCACGCTGCCCGGCGAGGCCAAGGCACACATCGAAAACGAGGCGCGCCAGCTCCTCGCGGGCCTCCAGGGATCTGCTCGGGTCACCTTCTTCCGCGAGCCCTTCGAGGTAGAGGAGGACGAGGAGATCGTGTCCCTCCTGAGCAGGCACGCGGGCGGCCCGGAGGTGATCGGCGTCCCTTACTGGGCCGACTCCGCTCTCTTCGCCGCCGCCGGCATCCCGACCGTCGTGTTCGGCCCCAAGGGCGAAGGTGCGCACGCGGCGGTCGAGTGGGTGGACGTCGCCAGCGCTCAGCGTTGCGCCGAGATCTACACGGCCATCGCGGCCGACTTCTGCGCATAGAGGACGGTTGGAATTTGACAGGCGGGGGGAGCCTCGTCTAGGAATCCCACCAACTCACTAGGAAAACTCGAAAGATCAGGGAGACAAATGAGATCTATTAGCGCCTTCTTCGCTTTCGCCATTGCGGCTGCGACCCTCCTCGCAGGGTGCGGCGGCGTGTCATCGACCAGCGCCGGCACGAGCGGCAACACCGGCGCCAAGCTGACGCTGGTGGCGTACTCGACGCCGAAGGAGGCCTATGAAGCGCTGATTCCGGCTTTCCAGAAGACGCCCGAGGGCGGAGGCGTCTCCTTCGACCAGTCCTATGCCGCTTCCGGCGAGCAAAGCCGTGCGGTCGAGGCCGGCCTCCCAGCGAGCGTCATTGCCTTCTCCCTCGAGCCGGACATCACCCGCCTGGTCGACGCGGGCATCGTCGCGGACGACTGGAACTCCGACCAGTACAAGGGCATGGTCACCGACTCCGTCGCGGTCTTCGTGGTCCGGAAGGGAAACCCGAAGGGGATCAAGACCTGGGACGACCTCGTCAAGCCGGACATCGAGGTGATCACGCCGAACCCGTTCACGTCCGGCGGCGCCCGCTGGAACCTGATGGCGGCGTACGGGGCCCAGATCGAGCTGGGTAAGTCGGAGGACGAGGCGCTCCAGTACCTGCACGACCTCCTGAGCCACACGCCCGTTCAGGACAAAAGCGCGCGCGAAGCGCTCCAGACGTTCGTCGGCGGCAAGGGCGACGTGATGATCGCGTACGAGAACGAGGCGATCACGGCGCAGCAGAAAGGCGAGGACGTCGACTACGTCGTCCCGGAGCAGACGATCCTGATCGAGAATCCGATCGCCGTCGTCAAGGACGCCCCGCCCGCAGCGCAGGCGTTCGTGGACTTCCTGCGCTCCGACGAGGCGCAGCAGCTCTTCGCCGACAAGGGCTACCGCCCTGTTGTGGAGAGCGTCCTTGCGCGTACCAGCTTCCTCAAGCCTTCCGCTCTCTTTACGATCGCGAAATTCGGCGGCTGGAGTGAGGTCAAGACCAAGTTCTTCGATCCCGAGGAAGGCCTAGTGACCAAGATCGAGCAGGACCTGGGGGTGTCCACGGATAGCGGCTAAGGCGCTAGCGCTTCGATTTCCGGCTCGAAAAGCGCCCGGGCGGATTCCGCTCGGGCGCGGCTTCGCGTCGGCGTACCTCGGATTCATCGTCCTGCTGCCGCTCGCGGCCGTCGTCTGGAAGTCGACGGAAAACGGGGCGGACAGCTTCTGGCGCGCGGTCTCCAGCCCCTCCGCGGTCGCCTCGCTGAAGCTGACCTTCGTGGCCTCGCTCGTGGTGGTGGCGATCAACGCGGTCGCGGGGACGCTGATCGCCTGGGTGCTCGTCCGCGATTCCTTCCGCGGGAAGGGCATCGTCAACGCGCTCATCGATCTCCCCTTCGCGCTGCCGACGATCGTTGCCGGTCTCACGCTGCTCGCTCTCTACGGCCCCCGAGGCCCCTTCGGCGTGAACGTCGCCTACACGCGGACGGCGATCGTCCTGGCGCTCCTCTTCGTGACGCTCCCGTTCGTGGTCCGCTCCGTGCAGCCGGTTCTGCTCGAGCTCGACCGCGAGATGGAGGAGGCCGCAGCGTCGCTTGGAGCGCGTCCGCGAGCGATCTTCCGTCGCATCGTGCTCCCGAACCTCGCGCCCGCGATCCTCTCGGGCTGCGCGCTCGCCTTCGCCCGCTCGATCGGAGAGTTCGGCTCGGTCGTCCTGATCTCCGGGAACATCCCCTTCAAGACCGAGGTGGCCTCCGTCCACATCTTCAGCCAGGTGGAGAGCGATGCCGTCGCCGGAGGGGCGGCCCTCTCGGTGGTGCTCCTGGCGGTCTCGCTCGTCACGCTGTTTGCGTTCGACGCGGTGCGGCGCTGGAGGTTCTCGGCTGGTCGCTAGGCTCGGGCTTCGTTTCGCTGCGCTCGGCTACCTGGCGGCGTTGCTCGCCTTTCCCGTCGGGCTCGTCTTCTGGCGGACCTTCGAGAACGGGCTCGCGCCCGTCTGGAACGCGGCTACGAATCCCGAGGCGCTGCACGCGCTCTGGCTGACCGTCCTGATCGCCATCATCGCCGTTCCCGCGAACACGATCTTCGGAGTCATCTGCGCACTCGTGATCGTGCGCGGCCGCTTCCACGGCAAGACGCTCTTGAACGCGCTCGTCGACCTTCCGTTCGCGCTCTCGCCGGTCGTCATCGGCCTGGCGCTCTACCTCGTCTACGCGCGCACGGGCTGGTTCGGGGGCTGGCTCGTCGACCACGGGGTCAACGTGATCTTCGCGCTGCCGGGGATGATCCTCGCGACGATCTTCGTCTCGCTGCCCTTCGTGGTGCGCGAGACCGTCCCCGTCCTGCGCGAGATCGGCACCGAGCAGGAGGAGGCCGCCTGGACGCTCGGCGCCTCGCCGCTGACGGCTTTCTTCCGCGTGACGCTCCCCGCGATCCGCTGGGGAGTCACCTACGGAATCGTGCTCACGACGGCGCGTGCGATCGGGGAGTTCGGCGCCGTCTCGATCGTCTCCGGCAGCATCGCGGGCCGCACGGAAACCCTGACCCTGCACGTGCAGCAGCGCTTCCAGGGCTTCGATCTCACGGGTGCATACACTGCGTCCGTCGAGCTGGCGTTGCTCGCTCTCATTACGCTCCTGTTCATGACCCTGCTTCGGAAGGAGACCCCCGTTGGCGATAGCGATTCGCCGGGTGACGAAGCGCTTCGGTGAGTACGTCGCCGTCGACAACGTCTCGCTCGCGATCGCGAGCGGGTCGCTGACAGCGTTGCTCGGGCCGAGCGGGAGCGGGAAGTCGACGCTGCTCCGCATCGTCGCCGGCCTCGAGCACCCTGACGAAGGGGACGTCTCCATCCACGGCGAGGACGCGACCGGTCTGCCGCCGCAGGAACGCGGCGTCGGGTTCGTCTTCCAGCACTACGCGGCGTTCAAGCACATGAGCGTGCGTGACAACGTCGCCTTCGCGCTCAAGATCCGCAAGCGCCCGCGGGACGAGATCCGCGACCGGGTGGGGGAGCTGCTGCGCCTCGTCCAGCTCGAAGGTCTCGCCAACCGCTATCCGTCCCAGCTTTCCGGCGGTCAGCGCCAGCGGATGGCGCTGGCCCGCGCGCTGGCAGCCGAGCCGCGCGTCCTCCTTCTCGACGAGCCGTTCGGAGCGCTCGACGCCCGCGTGCGCAAGGAGCTTCGAGCCTGGCTGCGGCGCCTTCATGACGAAGTGCCGGTCACGACCGTGCTCGTCACGCACGACCAGGAGGAGGCCATGGACGTCGCCGACCGCGTGGCGGTCATGAACGAGGGCCGCGTGGAGCAGACCGGGAAGCCACGGGATCTCTACGAGCACCCGGCGAACGAGTTCGTCATGAGCTTCGTGGGGCCGGCGCACCGGCTGGGCGAGGCCTGGATCCGCCCGCACGACCTCGAAATGCGCCAGGAGCCGAACGGGACGTCGACAGAGGCCATGGTCGAGCGCGTTGTCCACCTCGGCTTCGAGATCCGGGCCGAGCTCGTCCTCGAAGACGGGAGGAGGGTCTCGGCTCAGGTGACCCGGAACGAGGCCGACGAGCTGGAGCTGCACGAGGGCCAGATCGTCTTCGTCCGGCCCAGCCGCACGCACGTCTTCAGTGCGGTTGCCACGCCTCCGGATCGCTCGTAATCGCGTCGATCTCCTCCGGGAGATTGCCGGCCGCGAGGTCGGCCAGCGTCACCGACTCGAGCACGGCGCGCAGGTTCGCCCGCACCGCGATCCAGACGTCCTTGAGGCGCTCGGCCGGCCCGCTGTACTCGAGGGTCTCGGGCCGCGCGCCGCGCACGTTCGCGAGCGGACCGTCCACTGCCCGGATCACCTCGGCGAGTGTGATCTCCTCGGGCGCCCGCGCGAGCCAGTAGCCGCCCTCGGCGCCGCGCTGGCTGGCGACGAGGCCGTCGTGGCGGAGCTCGAGCAGGATGTTCTCGAGGAACTTGAGCGGGATGTTCTGGGCCTGCGCGATCCGCTCGCCCTTGACCGGGCCTTCGCCCGCGGCGGCGAGCTCCAGCACGGCGCGGAGGGCGTAGTCGGCCTTGGCGGAAACGCGCATGGCCGCATTCTCGCGACCCACGGCTAGGATCGCCGAATGGCCGACACATTCCTGCTCGGCGGCGACCTGGAGGTCAACCGCCTCGGCTTCGGAGCGATGCGACTCTGCGGCCCGCGCATCCTTGGGTGGCCACGCGACCGCGAGAATGCGCTCGCCGTGCTTCGACACGCGGTTGAGCTCGAGGTCAACCTCATCGACACGTCGAATGCCTACGGGCCAGAGATCAACGAGCACCAGATCGCGGAGGCGTTGCACCCCTATCGTGAAGGGCTCGTCATCGCGACGAAGGGGGGCCTGCGGCGGACGCGGTCCGGCGGCTGGCCTGAGGACGGCCGTCCGGAGAAACTGCGCGAAGCCTGCGAGGGAAGCCTTGCGCGCCTTCGGCTGGATCGGCTCGACCTTTACCAGTTGCACGCCCCGGACCCGAAGGTGCCGATCGAGGAGTCCGTCGGCGAGCTCGCCCGGCTGCGTGAGGAGGGCAAGATTCGTCACGTCGGGCTCTCGAACGTCTCGGTCGGCGAGCTCGAACGTGCCCGCCGCGTCGTGCCCATCGTCTCCGTCCAGAACCGCTACAGCCTGGCGGAGCGCTCGTCGGAAGACGTGCTCGAGGCCTGCGAGCGCGAAGGCCTCGCCTTTTTCCCCTGGTTCCCGCTCGCCAACGGTTCACTTGCCCGCCAGGGCGGCCCGGTCGACCAGGTGGCGGAAAGAATCGGGGCGACGCGCGCGCAGGTTGCGCTCGCCTGGCTTCTGCACCGTTCCCCGGTGATGGTGTCCATACCCGGCACCTCCTCACTCGAGCACCTGGACGAAAATGTCGCCGCCCGACACGTGGAGTTGTCGGATGAGGATTTCGCAGTCCTGAGCTAGGGGCGCAGCGTGGAAGTGTCCACGACCCGGAAATCCGAGCCCTTGATGCGGCCCAACGTGTGGAGGTCGTCGTTGTCCCAGCCGGGATCGGGGGCGCCGGACACGTACCAGCTCGACCCGTTGTCGGCGACGATCATCCCGTAGCGTTTCAGCGCGCGGAGCACGATGCGCGCCTGGGGCGGGAAGCTCGCGACCGGGTAGTCCCTCCGCAGGCGCAGGCGGAGGCCCATGGGCGGCAGGCTGCGACTGGTGTACGGGCTCGCGAAGTGGCGCGCGGGATAGATGTAGGCACGCCGCGAGCGGCGAACCGTGAAGCGCAACGCATGGTCGATCGAGCCGGCGGCGACCTCGTCGTAGCGGGCGAGCCCGGGGAGGATCGGCAGGCCCGCCGCGTCCGCCGACGTCCAGCCTCGCGGCCTGAGACGGTTGGAGTTGAGATCCCAGATCGCGCCCGAGCCGGCCGACCAGGATGGGTAGAGAGAGAAGAGCTCGTAGAGCGCGCAGGCCTGGGAGTCGACGATCACGGCGTGGCGGTCCCCGTCGGCAGCCGGGCCACCCTCGATCAGGACGTCGTCCGGAATCGGATACGGGCCTGCGTCGCTCTCGTCCGCGTACTCGAAATCGACCGACGAGAGCGGCGTCGTCGAGTCCACGACGGTGATGGGAATGCCGATCGGGCCACCGTCCCAGAGCCCCGACCCAAAATCGGCATGGAGGCGCAGGCTGGCCCCGATCGAGTTCACGATCGTGCGCGAGTCCTTGCGGACCGGGAGCCTGTAGACGGACTTGTTCCAGACGCTCGTTGCCGGAAAGATCGGGCAATCGGGGGCCTGGGGGAGTGGGCGTGCCGCCGCGGGCGTGGCGAGGGCGAGTGGAACGATCAGGAGGAAAGCGATGCGAGCGGGGCGCACCGTGTCCTTATCGGGCGGCCGGCGCCGCGCGGTGAGCGAACCGGCATCCTTTCGAGTGATGGCAGACGAACCGAGCTATCCCGAGGGCTGGAATGAGGTGCGGGGCGCCCTCCAGCGGGGCTACCGCTTCAAGGACTTCGCCGAGGCGATGGCGTTCGTCAACCGACTCGCGGAGGCTGCCGAGGAGGCGGACCACCACCCGGACATCGCGATCTCATGGAACGCCGTCACCGTCCGCTGGTGGACGCACACGAAGCGAGCGATCACCGAGCGGGACGTCGCCATGGCCCGGCGGAGCGACGAGCTCGCGCGCTAGGCAAAAGTAGGCTAGACAGACTCTTCTGTCTGTTATTGTCAGCGCGCAGTGGTCGAGCTGGCTGCTACCCCCCTGCCCGTCAGAGAGCGGATCCTCGAGAGCGCCTACGAGCTCTTCTCGACCCGCGGTATCCGCGACGTGGGCGTCGACGAGGTGATCCAGCGCGCCGGAGTTGCGAAGGCGACTCTCTACCGCCACTTTCCCTCGAAGAACGCCCTGACGCTCGCCTTCCTGGAGCAGCGTGAGGAACGCTGGACCTACGGCTGGGTCGCGGCCGAGGCCCGGCTGCGCGGCGCAACCCCGGAAGAACAGCTCCTCGCGATCTTCGACGCATTCGACGACTGGTTCCGCCAGGACGGCTTCGAGGCCTGCTCGTTCATCAACGTCCTTCTCGAGATGGGCAACGGCCATCCCGCCGGGAATGCGAGCGTCAGGTACCTGGCCAACATCCGCGCGTTCGTGCAGTCGCTCGCGGACGAAGCCGGCCTCCGCGAGACCGAGGCCTTCGCGCATTCCTGGCACATCCTGATGAAGGGCTCCATCGTCGCGGCGTCAGAGGGCGACACCGAGGCTGCGAAGCGCGCCCAGAAGATGGGGCGCCTGCTCATCGAGCAGTACCGCTAGAGACCCCCGGGGCAATCCGACCAAGGGCGGGCTCCGTAGGGAGTTCCTGAACATGCGTTTTCGAGCGCTCCTGGTCGCGGTTCTCGCTGGCCTGCTGGCTGCTCCTGCGGCTCAGGCGTACACGACCTTCTACGGGACGGTGAACGCTCCGAGTCTGATCGTGCTCAAGCGCGCGAGCGGGACCGTGGTGAGGAACGCCAGCCGTGGCAACAAGACCTTCGTGATCCGCGACCGCTCGGCGTCCCACAACTTCCACCTGTACGGCCCCGGCGGCGTCAACCGTCGCACGGGAGTCGCCTTCGTGGGCAGGCGGACCTGGTCGCCGATCCTCCTGAGGATCGGCAGGTACACGATCGTGTGCGACCGGCATCCGCTCACGATGGTCAAGCACTTCAACGTCTCGTAGCTAGCTCACGGTCAAGGTGCCGTCGGCGACGGTGCCACGGAGCCTGATCTCCCGATCCGACCATGTGACATCGTTCGCGCTCGTCAGCTCCCCGACGGTGTCGAGGTCGAGCCCCCGAACGACGAGCGACGGGCCGCCGCACTGCGGGGGATAGGACTCGAGGATCGCGTAGCACAGGCGCGTGGTTCCTCCAGAGGCGATGAGGGCGCCCCTAACGAGGACGGGCTCGTCGGGGTTGGCGGTGAGCGCCTGCTTGACGGTGATCGCGGAGTTTCCCGGGGCGCCGGAGTCGGGGCCCGAGCCGCAGGCGGCGAAGGAGACCGTGAGGAGGGCGAGGAGCAGGACTCTCATGCCCTTCTGACGGCCTGTGTGCCCTAGAGGTTCCCTGCCAGCTCCAAAGGCTCGATATGTCCAGCCCCGATGCGCCACGCGGCGAGCTCGCCCGAATGCAGCGAGAGGATCACGTAGGGGCGCCCTTCCCAGAGGCCGATGTTCTCCACGTCGGTGCGTGACGGGCGCGGCGGGCTGGAGAGGTGGGAGTGGAAGACGGCGAGCTCGTAGCCCTCGTCTTCGAGGAACCACGCTTCGGGGTCGACGTCGAGGTCGAACCGATAGGGACTCTCGTCGCGGTTCCGACCAGGGATATAGCGCTCGGCGATTCCGTTGCGAAACGCGATGAGTCCGCACGCCTCGTTGGGTCGCTCGGCTTCGGAGTGCTCGACGAGTGCCGAGCGCACCTCGGCCGGGATCACCACCAGATGCGGCCCTCCATCGACTGGGCGCCCTGCGTCCAGAAGTCGGCGGAAAGGTACTTCCAGCCTCCGTCTGCGAGCACGCAGACGATGACTCCCTCTTCCATCTCCTCCGCGAGGGCTCGGGCGACGTGCACGACCGCCCCGGAGGAGATGCCGGCGAAGATCCCCTCGCGGTCGAGGAGGAGACGAACGCCGGCGATCGACTCGTCGTTGGAGACGAGGATCTTGCGATCGAGCCTGGAGACGTCCAGGATCGGGGGGACGTAGCCGTCGGCGAGCGAGCGGAGGCCGTAGACGAGATCGCCTTGGAGCGGCTCCGCGGCTGCGACCACGACATCGGGGAACGACTCCCGCAGGCGGTCTCCCGCGCCCATGAGCGTGCCCCCGGTGCCGAGACCGGCCACGAGGGCGTCGACCTGCGGGAGCGCCTCGGCGATCTCCGTTCCAGTCCCCTCGTAGTGGGCGCGGGGGTTCGCCTCGTTCGCGTACTGGTTGAGCATGAAGTAGCGGGCGTCGGCCTCGGCCATCCGCAGCGCGAGCCGCACCGCGCCGTTCGAGCCTTCCGCAGCCGGCGAGAAGACGACCCGGGAGCCGTAGAGCTCGAGCAGCTTGATTCGCTCCGGTGTCGAGTTCTCCGGCATGACGCAGGTGAGCGGATGGCCCTTCAGCTTCGCAACCATGGCCAGCGAGATGCCCGTGTTGCCGCTCGTGGGCTCGAGGAGCTCACGCCCGGGCTCGAGGTCGCCCGTGGCTTCCGCCGCCTCGACCATCACCTTGGCGATCCTGTCCTTCAGCGAGCCGGTCGGATTCTGCCCCTCGAGCTTGGCGTAGAGCCGGACGCCCTCGTGAGGAGCCAGCCGCGGGAGCTCGACCAGGGGCGTCGATCCAACCGCCTCGAGGATCGACGGGGTCAGCGTGCGCTCGCCGCCGGCCATCGCAGGGAGGAGGATGATGGTCGCGCCCTCCCGGAGAGGTGTATCCAGACCCCCGAGAGTGCGCACGTCTTCGTTGTCGACGTAGACGTTCACGAAGGGAGCGAGCTCGTTCCCGTCCTCGAGCACCTGCCGCCCGAGGTTGGGGAAGCGCTCGGCCAGGTCGGAGAGCAGGTCGCGAAGCGTCGAGCCGGAAGCCTCGACCTCGCGCGCGCCGCCGACCGCGTCGCGGAGCGTGGGCGGGATGCGGACGCGAGCCACTACGCGACGTGCGTCCTGCCGCCCTGGCAGAACTCCACGTAGTCGATGTAGTCGGTGATGGTCGGGTTCTCGCCGCAGACCGGGCAATCGGGATCGCGGCGCAAGCGGATCTCGGTGAACTCGCCCGCCAGGGCGTCGAACATGAGCAGACGCCCGACGAGCGGCTCTCCGATCCCGAGAGCGAGCTTGAGGCCCTCGTTCGCCTGGAGGGAACCGATCACGCCCGGTAGCACGCCGAGGACGCCGCCCTCGGCGCAGCTCGGAGCCAGCTCGGGCGGAGGCGGCTGCGGGAACAGGCAGCGGTAGCACGGGCCCTCGTGCGGCTTGAAGACGGTCACCTGGCCCTCGAAGCGGTAGATCGAGCCGTGGACGACGGGGATCTTGTGCCAGACGGATGCGTCGTTCAGGAGATAACGAGTGGGAAAGTTGTCGGCGCCGTCGACGATCACATCCCAGCCTTCTCCGAGGATTCGATCGACGTTCTCGGAGGTCAGGCGCTCCTTGAACACCTTCACGGTCACGTCGGGGTTCAGCGCCTCGATCGTCCGTTTGGCGGAATCGGCCTTCGAGTCGCCCAGCCGCTCGGTCGAGTGGACGATCTGGCGCTGGAGGTTGGTCTCGTCGACGGTGTCGTCGTCGACGATCCCGATCGTTCCGACCCCAGCGGCCGCCAGGTAGAGCGAGGCGGGGGAGCCGAGCCCGCCGGCGCCGATGAGGAGCATGCGCGACTGCAGCAGCTTGAGCTGGCCCTCCTCGCCCACTTCGGGAATGAGGAGGTGCCGGCTGTAGCGCCGGCGCTTCGATTCGTCGAGCGCCTCCGGGATCTCGAACGGGTTGCCGTTGCGCTTCCAGTCCGTGAAGCCGCCCGCAAGGGAGACGACGTGCTCATAGCCGAGCTCCTCCAGCGTCTTCGCGGCGAAGGCGGAGCGGTTCCCGGCCGCGCAGTAAACGAGCACGGGACGCGACTTGTTCGGGGCCGCGCTCTCGATCCGCGACTCCAGGTGGCCGCGGGGTACGTGCACCGCGCCCGGGAGATGGCCCTCGTCCCACTCCTCGCGCTCGCGAACGTCGACGATCGCCGGCGACGCCTCGGCGATCAGTTCACGCGCGCGCGTGGAGTCGACCTCGTCGATCGCGCCCTTCACCTGCTGGAGAAGCTCTCTGTACGTGGCCATATTGCTTTACGAAATATAGCAACCCTGCCGTCCCTGGCCCGCCTCCGCAGACCCGGGGAACCCGGCCCTGCGGGGGCCTGGCGCCGCTGGCGGCAAGATGCGTTGCCCTCGGGGCTTGGCCCGTGTGGCTGAACGCGGATGCGTATGTCCGGCGCCCCTCGGACGGCGCCTCCCTGGCCAGCGGCGCCCCAGGAACGGCAGCAAGGGCGGGGCGGGGAGGGCTACGCTCGTGGGCGTGTCCCCCCGCACCCGCGTCCGGGCGCTCGTCGGAGTCGCCGCCCTCGCGGCAGCGGGCATCGCCGTTGGCGCCACCCTCATCGGCAGAAGCGAGGATGCCGGCCCCGCCGCGCCCGCCGCGAACCGCGAGGCGCCGGGCCTGGAGCTGAGCGTCCTCTTGCGAAACGACAGCGAGGCGAAGGGGTTGCGGGCGGCCGAGCGCTCCTACGACCGCGGGAATCGCGCGGCCGCGCGGCGGCAGTTCGAGGCCCTTCTCTCGGCCGATCCCCGCTCCCTCGAGGCCGCGGTCGGAGAGGCCGTGGTCTCCTGGCCGGACGGCACGCTGGCGAAGCTTCGCGCTCTGGCGAACGAGTACCCGGATTCGGCCCTCGTCCGACTTCACCTCGGCCTTGCCCTCTACGCGAACGGAAACGACGCTGCAGCGCTGGCCCAGTGGCGCGAGGCAAAGCGAGTCGACCCGGACACGCCGTCGGCCCTCAGGGCGGAAGATCTCCTACACCCCGACATGGCCCCGGGCCGGCCCTTCTTCTATGCGAGCTTCGACGTGGGCCCGAGCCTCCAGGGCGACTCGGCCGCGGAACAGCTCGACGAGCTTCGCGCCAAGGCCGAGACCGGCGGCGTCGAGGCAAAGCTCCTCTATGGCGTCGCTCTCCAGCGTGTCGGCCGGACGGTCTCGGCGCGCGGAGCATTCGAGGAGGCCCGGGCGCTCGACGCGAAGAGCCTGGAGGCGCAGGTCGCCGAGGCCGTCGGGCGTTTCGACAAGGACGCTCCGGCGGCCGCGTTCTCACGGCTGGGGCCCCTGGCGCGTGACAACCCACGCTCGGCGCTGGTGCGGTTTCACCTCGGATTGCTGCTACTTTGGCTGCGCGACGTAGACGAGGCCCGCAAACAGTTCCAGCGCGCCGCAGCTTCGGAACGGCATGGCTTCTACGGGAAGGAGGCTCGAGCCCTCCTTTCCCGTCTAGAAGCCATTGGGACCTGACGACAAACAAATAGTCCACTTGGCCCATAGCGGTATGTCCGGCTCTCGTGGAAAAGTTGCGCCACGCACGTTTCGAACTTTCGACAGGCAGGGGCGTTGACAAACCCGAGACCGACGTTACGGTCAGGTGAGGGGGGTCTGATGGCTGAGGGGAGCGGGAATGGAGCGGGAGCTGTGACTCTGCTGGAAGAAGACGCCGCCAAGGCCCTCGTCCGGCAGGGACAAGAAGCAGGTTTCCTCACGCAGGAGGAGATCGCGCTCGGTCTCGACGAGCTCGAGCTCGAGACAGCGCAAGTCGATGAGTTCTACCAGGCTCTCGAGGAACTCCACATCGAGGTACTCGAGGTCGCTCCCGTCGATGCGCTCGAGCTGGATCTGGAGCCCGAGTCGCACGACGTCTCCACCGACGCGCTGCAGCTCTTCCTCAAGGACATTGGCCGCATCCCGCTGCTCACCGCCGCGCAGGAGGTCGAGCTCTCGAAGCGCATCGAGCGCGGCGACCATCGCGCGAAGCAGCGGATGGTCGAGGCGAATCTCCGCCTCGTCGTCTCGATCGCGAAGAACTACCGGAACCAGGGCCTCCCCTTCCTGGATCTCATCCAGGAGGGGACGATCGGCCTCGTCCGCGCCGCTGAGAAGTTCGACCATCGCAAGGGCTTCAAATTCTCGACGTATGCCACCTGGTGGATTCGTCAGGCGGTGGCGCGGGCGCTCGCCGACAAGGCGCGCACGATCCGCATGCCCGTCCACGTGGTCGAGAAGCTGAACAAGATCAGCCGCGCCGAGCGCAAGCTGCTCGGCGAGCTCGGCCACGATCCCACGTCAGAGGAGATCGCCCGCGAGCTCGAGATCGACCGCGAAGAGGTCGAGCAGATCAGGCGCAGCGCGCAGGCGCCAGTCTCGCTGGAGAAGCCGGTCGGCGACGAGGAAGAGTCCGAGTTCGGCCATTTCCTCGCCGACCAGTCGGCTGCGCTTCCGGACGAGGCTGCCGAGACGACGCTGCGGAAGGAGACCTTGAAGCGGATCCTGTGCGCGCTCGCGCCCCGTGAACGGCGCGTGCTCGAGCTCCGGTACGGACTGGACGGCCAGCATCCGCGGACGCTCGACGAGGTGGGCCGGACGTTCAACGTCACTCGCGAGCGCGTCCGCCAGATCGAGAATCAGAGCCTGAAGAAGCTGCAGGCCCTAGCCGAGTCCCAGAAGCTCCGCGAAGTCGCCTGACGCCCCTGGACGGCGGCGCTCTGGCCGGGCCGAGCCCGGTCCCCGCGCGCGCCTCTTGGCTCCCTTTCCAAAACCGCCCCAGAGACGTCGGTGTGACCCAGGTCAAGCGCGTCGCTAGACTCGCGGGCCGTGGACGAACGGCCCGATCCCGCCTGGCTCGAGGAGCTGTTCGAGTGGCTGCGCATCCCGAGCATCAGCGCCGACCAAGGGCACGCTGACGACGTTCGCCGGGCCGGCGAGTGGGCGCGCGACTTCGTCCGGCGAGCGGGCGGCCAGGCTGAGCTGGTCGACACGGACACCTTCCCGCTGCTGGTCGGGGAGATCCCCGCCTCGAGCGGAGCAAACGGCGCGCCCACGATCCTCCTCTACGGGCATTTCGACGTGCAGCCGCCCGCGCCGCTCGACCTCTGGGAGTCCGAGCCGTTCGAGCCCGAGGTGCGAGACGGCTATATCTACGCGCGCGGGGCGGTCGACGACAAGGGGAACGCGTTTCTCCTGCTGAAGGCGGCGGAGCTGCTCGCCACCGAAGGGGCGTTGCCGGTCAACGTTCGCATTGCCTTCGACGGCGAAGAGGAGACCGGAGGGCATTCGATCGTCGACTTCCTCGAGGCGGACGAGCGCGGCGCCGACGCCTGCATCATCTTCGACAGCGGCATGCCCCGCGAGGACGTGCCGGCCTTCGACCTCGGGGTTCGGGGGCTCATCTACTACCACCTACGGCTGCGAACCGGTGAGCGCGACCTCCACTCCGGCGTGTTCGGGGGCGCCGCTCTGAACGCGGCACACGCACTCATGCGGACGCTCGAGGCCGTCGTCTCGATGCCGGACGAGTTGCGTGCCGGCGTGATCGACCCGACGGAGGAGGAGTGGCGCTCGTGGGACGAGCTCGATCCCGGCGCCACCGTGCTCGAGGAGGAGGGCGCGAGAGCAGCGGACGAGACGGCCGCAGACGAGTTCTACGTGCGAACGGTGGCGAGCCCGGCGGTCGACGTGCATGGAATCGCGGTCGGGGAGCCCCGCCTGCAGAAGACTGTTCTGCCCGTTTCGGCGGAAGCGAACGTCTCCATCCGTCTTGCTCCCGGACAGGACGTCGAGCAGATCGACGCTGCCTTCCAGCGGCTGCTCCGAGACGCCGCACCCGAGGGCGCCGAGCTCGAGATCGAGCGCTGGGCGTCCTCTCCGGCCGGGCTGATCCCGCCCGACTCGCCGGCGGTGCGCCTGGCGCAGGACGCCTTCGAGCGCGTGCTGGGGAAGCGTCCGCTGTTGCTCCGGAGCGGCGGGACGCTACCGATCGTCCCGACCCTCGCCGACAAGGGGATTCCGACCATCCTCTCGGGCTTCGCCCTCCCTGGCGCGAACATGCACTCGCCGAATGAGCGCTTGCTGGCTCGGTATGTGCCGCTCGGGGTCGCGACGGCCCGCGAGACCCTGGTCACCCTCGCAGACCTACGCTAGGGCGTTAGCCGACGAGCTGGGCGGCGTCTTCGTGCTCGTGGCCGTGCTCCGGCACGAGCCATTGGTGCCCGAAGCGGCGCATCTCCTCGATGATCGGCAGGAGAGCCTCGCCTTTGGGAGTCAGCTCGTAATCCACGCGGCGGCGCGCGCTCGTCCGGGCGATGATGCCCTCCTGCTCGAGCACGCGGAGGCGCTCGGACAGCGTGCGCGGGCTGATTCCGGGACAGGACCGTTCCAGCTCCGAGAAGCGCCGGGCGCCTTCGGAGAGGTCGTGAACGATCACGGCCGTCCACTTCGACCCGATGATGTCCGCCGTGCACGCGACCGAGCAGTTCGCGTCGTGTACCGGCCTCATCGTTCTCATGTGACTCATCTTAGCTCCAGGGTGGGGGGTTATAGACCCAGCGGCCCCCGAGCATCGTCGAGACGACCTCGATCTCGGCCAGCTCCTCGGGAGAGCACTCGAACGGATCCCGGTTCAGCACGACGAGATCCGCGAGGTACCCGGGCAGGAGCTTCCCGCGGCGATGCTCGTCGCCGGCCAGCCAGTGCGGGGTGACGCACGTTGCGTGGAAGGCTTCCTCGATTGTCACCGCCTGCTCGGGATGCCAGGGCTCGCGCTCGTCGAGCGTGCGTAGAACTCCGGCCCGGATGCCGAGCAGGGGATCGAGCTCCTCGATCGGGGCATCCGATCCGTTCGCGACGACCGCGCCCGAGTCGAGCAGCGAGCGGAACGCGTAAGCGCGGTCGGTCATGCCTCCCCAGTGCCGGTCGGCAAGCTCGCGGTCGGAGGGGGCATGGCTGAACTGGACGGAGGCCGCGACTCCGAGCTCCCCGAAGCGGGGGACGTCTTCGTCGGCGAGGAGCTGGGCGTGCTCGATCCGGGGGCGCAGCCCGCGCGGCCGCCATTCCTCCGCCGCTGCCTCGAAGGCGTCGAGCGCCTCTCGGTTGGCGAGGTCGCCGATGGCGTGCACGGCGACGGGGAACTCGGCTCTCGCGGCGCGGCGGACGATGTCCTCGAGCTCCTCCCGGGACGTGATCTCGACCCCGGAACCGTCGAGGAGGCGCGCGGTGTGCGACCCGAGCGTCCCGTCCATGAACGCCTTGATGTAGCCGATGCGCACGAGGTCGCCACCAAGGCCCGAGCGCACGCCGAGCTCGGCGAGCGCGCCGATGTGCTCGTGCGGAAGCGACTGCCACACACGCAGCGTGAGCGCGCCCTCGCTTTCGAGCTCCTGCCAGACGGCGAGAGCCCCGAGCCACCCGTCCTTGTCGTGGACGGCGGTCACGCCCCGGGAGCTCGCGATGCGAATGCCTTCCCGCGAGGCGTCGACCATCTCCTCGTGCGTGGGGCGGACGTAGACATCCCGGAAGTGCCACGCGCACTCCTCCCGCAGCACGCCGGTGGGCTCGCCCCGCTCGTCGCGTTCGACCACGCCGCCCTGCACCTGAAGTTCGCCGTCCGCCTTCGCCAGCGCCGCCGAGTTGAGCCACAGCGAGTGGTAGTCCTTCGCCATCAACGCGACGGGGATGTCACCCGTGACCGCGTCGAGCGCCTCCTTCGTGGGCTCGACAGGGGGATCCCACTCGTCGCTGCGCCAGCCGAAGCCCCGTAGCCAGCGGCCGGGTGCGATTCCAGCCACCCCGGCGGCAACGCGCGCCAGCGCGTCGTCGAGCGTTCGCGCCTCTTCCAGCCGGATCTGTCGCTGAACGAGCGACCAGCTCGGAAAGTGGACGTGGGCGTCGCTGAAGCCCGGTACGACGCAGCGCCCGCCGAGATCCACTCGCTCCGGCGTCGCGAGCGCCGTCTCGTGCGTGCTCACGCCCCCCGCGATCGTCTCGCCCGCGATCGCGAGCGCGCCCGCGCGAGGCAGCGAGGGCTCCATCGTCCGGATGACGCCGCTTTCGAGGATCACGGTCAGGCCACCAGCTCACCGCAAAGATAGAGCGTCTACCGAAATCCAATCCAGTCCCCCTGCCGTATCGTGACCCGGATGCGTGTTGCGCTGCTGACCCTCTTCGCTGTCCTCGTCCTCTCGGCGTGTGGCTCGGGCTCCAGCGAGTCGGGGACCACGGGCCAGGCGGCTGCGGGGCAGGCCATCGCGATCGGCGAGACCGAGTACAAGCTCGACCCGTCGTCCGTCCAGGTCGGTCAGGCCGGAACCGTCACCTTCCGAGTCACGAACAACGGGACGATCGATCACGCCCTCGAGGTCGAGGGCCAGGGCGCGGAGGAGAAGACCGCGACGATCAAGCCGGGCGAATCCGCCGAGCTGACGGTCGATCTCTCCAAGGACGGCTCCTACGAGATCTACTGTCCGGTCGACGGCCATCGCGACTCCGGTATGGAGGGAACCCTCACCGTGGGAGCGGGGATGGGCGGGGGCAGCACGGGCACGACGGAGGACCAGGGCTCGACCACGTCGGGCGGCGGCTACGGCAGCTAGCCGCTAGGTCCTCGCCAGCGAAGGCGGGCTACGGCGGATCGCAAGGCGGTCGAGAAGTTCGGCGGCGTCCGACTTCCGTGCGCGGGGACCCAGCCCCACGAACGCTTGAACCGTGACGCTGCGGTCGACGAAGATCACATTCCAGCCCTCGAACCCCAGTCCGCACGAGAGGAAGCGGCGGTCTTCGTTCCGAAGCTCGAAATGGCCGGGTCGCTCCGGAAAGCCATTTGACCGCGGTCCGGAAATGTATAGCCAGATGAAGACGCCTCCCTCCGGGATCGTCTTTCGGTCTCCCAACCACCAGGTGGGCGGAAGTGCGAACGAGTGTCGCCGCTGCTCCGGCCACGAGGGCGCGTTTCACGACACTTCCTGGACCCAGCCGGCTACGTGCGGAAACGCCCGAGTGCCGGTCCCTCCGGGGTCGAACTCGCGCGTCACGTCGGACACGGAGACGACCTTGCCCAGGCGAGGCACTCGACGGAAGAAGAGAAACTGATCCGCATCCGGAGAGGCAGCGGCGAACCAGCGGCCGTCCGGCGAGGTCGTGAGGTCGCCGACCCGGCCGGCTCCGCGGTACACGTGGATGTCCGGGATCAGCAGGCAGGCGCCTGACGTCGAGCAGGTCGGGGAGATGAGCTCGGTGGCGTCCGCTGCATCGTCGTAGTCGGCGAAGACGACTCCCGAGACGGGTACGAGCGCCGCGCTCAGAATCGAGTGGCCGCGCGCGACGCGTTCGAACAGGACTCGCTTGTGTCGGCCGAAGACCCAGATCTCTCTCGCTGTGACGCCGACAACGCGCCCATCGTCGAACAAGAGCTGGCGAACTCCATTCACGCTCCGGGTGCGCCAGAGCTCCTGCCTGCTGTCCACGTCGAGCACGTGGATGCGCTGGTCGCCGCCCACGTAGGCGAGCACGTGTGAGCCCGGCTGCCAGGCGGGCGCCACGGGTGGCACGTTCTCCGCGAGCACGGCATCTGGAGCGCCGTCGCCCGCGACGACGTGCAACGATGACCCCTCCCGGTACGCGATCCGGGTGTCGAGACCCCCGCCGGACCAGCGTGCGTCTGCCACCGGCTCGGAGTGGGAAAGCGACCAGCGCACGTCGCCGGTCTCGGGATCGAGCGTGACGAGCCGCCCGCCTTGTGTCGCGACCACGAAGAGCCCACGCGGCGACCAGGACGCGTCTTCGTAGTGGCCGAGCAAGCGCTTGGACCCGTCTTCTTGGACGACCCATGGGCCCGAAGCTGAGAGCACCAGTAGCCGGCCGCCGCCGGGAACGCGGTCGAACGCGTCTTCGGGGGGAGGTTCCTGCGCGACTCTTTCGCGAACCGTGTCCACCACGGCCCGGCCGGGCGGCGTCACGGCGGCGACGGTCAGGGCCGCCAGCACCGCGAGGACGAGGACGAGCCGGGAATGGCGCTCGATCCACGGGACCCGTTCGCGCGACGCGTAAGAAGAGCGTACGACCTCCCACGCCCGCTGCCCTGCCTCCTGCTCGCCCGCTACCGGATCCTGGAGCAGACGGTTGCGCAGCTCGGCTTCGGTCACAGCTCTTCCTCCGCGAGCCGCCCCTGCAGGGCATCCAGGCCGCGGCGCAGCCGGGAATTGACCGTTCCGCGGGGAAGCTCCAGCATCCTGGCGATCTCCCCCGGCGTGTACTCGAGCAGGTAGCGGAGGACGATCACCGCGCGATGCTCCGGCGTCAGCTCGGCCAGCGCGCCGGTTATTCCCTCCGAAAGCTGGTGTCGCGGCGGCTCGCTCCTCGCACGGGCGTCCGCCAGCGCGTCGTCGCCGACCTCGCGGCGCAGGGAGCGCGCCCGGCCCCAGTCGATCGCCCGGTTGACGACGATGCGATGGAGCCACGGGCCGAATGGGCGACGCCGGTCGAAGGAGTCCAGGGCTCTCACCGCCGCCAGGAACGCCTCCTGCGCGATGTCCTCGGCGGCCGCGCAGTCGTGCACGACGAGGTACGCAGCCCGATAGGCGCGGGGCCAGTGGTTGCGAAAGAGTGCCTCGAGGTCCGAGGCCGATCCGGCCTGGGCGCCGCGCACCCAGGCGCGCTCGTCGCGGCCTGCGCGCGGCATCGCCTGCCGACTATACGGCTGGAAAAGCCGGTGGAGTCCACGCTGGAGCTACGTAGCGGGGAGCCGTTCGGGTCCGGCGTTCAGGGTCTTAAGCCGCCGCGGCCACGAGCGTCCGCGCGAGCCGCATGACGGCATACGCGTGTCGGGCGGCTCGGCGGTCGCTCAGCGAGCCGGGCGCGAGCTCGACGACGAACGAGCTCGTGCCGGGGAAGCGATGGTTCTGCCAGTTGGGCGCCGTCCCGTGTGGCCAACGGATGCTCCTGTAGACCATCCGCGTCAGTTGAGCGTATCTCCTCGCCATGGGGCGGCTCTGGCCCCAGGCGCGAACGAGCGTCTGCGGCTGGTGGTACCAGATCGTGATGTCGGGCTGGATGCGGCGCACGAGCCGCCGCACGGTTCTCGTCTCGGGCTCGGACCAGGGGTAAGGGCCCGAGTACTCGGGATCCCAGCGAGTCCCGATCGGGATCCACTCCGAGCCGAAGTTGCGGTTGAGGTCGACGCCGCGCCCGTTCTGGCGGACACCGAGCCGCCGGCCGTCCGGGTTGACGACGTTGACGACCCAGAGATCGAAGCTCGCGGGCGGCGTCTTGCGGACGAGCTTGCGGGTGATCGCCACGCCGGCGTCCTCGTTCCCGTGGATGCATCCGACGACAAGCACCTTATTCGGGCTCGCCGGGTCTCCGAGACGATGAACGCGGATCGCGCGTCCTTGCGAGGAGTAGCCGACGACTTCCGAGCTCCGCGTCGGGTCGGAGGTCGCGAGGGCGAGGACTGAGAGCAGGATCTCGATGCCCACGAAACGATGTACGGGGACCGTCGGGTCGAAGGTTCCCGTATCCAGGTCGGGTGCGCTCACTCTGCCTGATCCTGCTGGCCGCCGCCGCGTGCGGATTCGCCAGCCCCTTCACGACGCAGAGGACGTTCACGCCCAGGCCGGACAACGCGATCCGTTGGCAGAGCTCGCGAGCACTGGGAAGTCCCGCGGCAGGGCGGCTCGTTCGAGGAGTTCAGCTGCCGCCGGGTGGCCCGACGTTCTTCACGTGGGATCCACTGCTTCATCGGCAGCCCGACCGCGCCTGGCGGCGCTGGGGGACCGACGAGCTGGTTCGCCTCGTCCTCCGCGTCGTCGCTACCTATGCCGCCGGCCACCCCCACGCGCCTCGGGTGGGCCTCGGAGACCTCAGCAAGCCGCACGGCGGCTGGTTCGGCCCGCGCCACGCCTCTCATCAGAACGGTCTCGACGTCGACGTGTACTACCCGCGGCTCGACCGGCGGGAACGGCCGCCGCTGCGTGTTCGCCAGGTCGACATTCGGCTCTCCCAGGCGCTGGTCGACCTCTTCGTTCGAGCTGGCGCAGAACGAATCTTCGTCGGGCCCAACACGGGCCTTCGCGGGCCGGCGAGCGTCGTCCAGGTGATCGGCGGCCACGACAACCACCTGCACGTGCGCATCGGTTTCCCTCCGCCATCAACCGGGGACGCTTGAGGGAAAGGAGGCAAGCATGCTGGAGAACTATTCGATGCAAGAGCTGAAGGAGCTCGGTGGGCATGAGGTCGTGGACGCGAACGGCGAGTCCGTCGGCTACGTCGAGCTCGTCTTCGTGGACGACTCGACGGGTCGCCCGGAATGGATGGGCATCTGGAGCGGCCTGCCCGGCAAGGGCCCGCGCGTGATCGTTCCGCTCCAGGGCGTCGAGCACGTCGAAGGCGAGATTCGCGTCCCGTGGACGAAGGACGTGATCATGAGCGCTCCGCGCTACGACGACGCGGACGACCGCGGTCTGCTCCGTGACGACCCGGACGGAATCGC
>Ga0209874_1000006_pt1 | contig 60174 bp, 60 predicted proteins | sample GWRWN1_20_30_FD_187216 | JGI IMG/M metagenome (GOLD analysis project Ga0209874, IMG submission 187216) | Riverbed sediment microbial communities from areas with no vegetation in Columbia River, Washington, USA - GW-RW N1_20_30 (SPAdes)... | ecosystem: Environmental > Aquatic > Freshwater > River... | reverse complement strand
TCTATTGTAGAGTTCGACGACATAGCCATTACCGTGACAGAATTTTGCTCCAAGTCTTTCCACTATCAATGCTCTGGAATATCTGCTCGCCGGTGGCGGCAAAGATCTGATTCGCGTTGGAACGGTTGAAAGCAAAGGCGAAAATGAACTCTTTCGGGGAGAGTTTGAGCCCTTCATTCGCCCTCCTCCAGCTTTTCCCGCCGTCCTGGGAGATTGCGAGGCCCAATTTTTCCGTAAAGCCAAATATGTTTTTCGAATTGCGAGGATTCACTCCGATCCCTCCGATCCCACTTACGTTGGAACCGGCCGAGGTCCAGTTATCGCCAAAATCGCGCGATATCAAAAGGCCGCTCCGCGTGCCGGAGTACACCGTCCGTTCGTCTTGCCCATCGGCGCTGAAACAGGGCGCGCCCCAACAAAGCCCTTCGCTTGGCAAACCACGTGCTAGCGCGAACTGCCAGCTCTTGCCGCCATCCTTGGTCCTATAGGCCTTACCGTTAAACCAGCCATAAAGGATGTTGGGATTGGCCGGACTCAGGATCATCGAATGAAAATCGACGGTCTCGCCTGACAAACCGCGGAAGATCCGTTTGAAAGTTACTCCGCCGTCCTCCGATTTCGTCACCCCCATGTTTCCCCCGCTTTTGGGATGGCCACTGGTATAAATGACATCAAAATCAGAAGGATGAAGCGAAAATCCCATGAAGTCATCGCGGCTTTGACCTAACTGGAAAAGCTTGCCTTCCTTCCAGATGAAAATACCGTAGTGAGTCGCGATGAACAGTCGGTTATTTTTGCTGTCGTATCCGAGACCGTGGATGTGATTGTGCGACTGGTAAGAGAGGCTTGAGACTGGGGTTAAGATCGCAGGGCTGGCGCCGGAGGCCACTGGCCCATAGATGCCGGAGAGCAGCAAGACCAAACCGAAAAATAACGGGCCATAGAAATTCAAATACAATTTCCCTTTCACAACGGCTCCTTCAAGAAGCTATCTCCCCATCATATCCTTCATCATGTCCTGCATGTTTCTATCCATCATGCCACCACCTCGGCCCATCATTCCTCTGCCGCCCATCATGCCGGCCATCGCTGCCCGCATATCGATTCTCATCCCTTCGACTTCCTCGTCGACAAGCCCCATCATTCCTCGTGGCCGCTCTTGCGTGGCAATGGACAGGATGTAGAAGACAAGACCCCACCGTTCCTTAGGTGCAAGAGCATCTGCGTAGGACGGCATCGGAGTTCCATTGAGACCCGTACTGATGGTTCGGTACAGGTCCTCGGGGCCTGGACCGGACTTGAAAGGCTTAAGAGTTAGCTCTGTAGGAACGATGAGATTTCCCGATTCATCTTTCATTTCGTTTGCAGACAGGACGTTTCCTTTGCCTTCAGCACCGTGACATTGGTCGCAGCCGGCGTCCGTATACATCGTCTTGCCAAGGGGTGATTAGATCACGGCTCGACGAAGGGACGGCTGGGATCGCAATCGGTTGGAGAGGTTTCTCGGTTTTGAACCGGTTTGAAAAAGTCTTCAGAATGTTTAACGCACTTCCTGGCATGACAAGTTGCCCGCTGATCTCTTTTCAGGCTGTAGATTTAGCCGTGACGGCTTTTGACTTGAGCAGCTGCCACAGGCCGACGAGGATCATCGCTGCGCCAAACCACTGGGCTTCAGTCAAGCCGAGGCCAACGACAGGATTTAAAGTCCCAACTCCTTCGCATAGCCTTTAAGTTTGCCCTCCCTGAGACTCTCGATTAAAACCCGCTCGTTCAGTTATCCGCAGTGTTTCCCTTTTCCCTTTTTACCGGCGACCCATGCTGGGGCCATGGAGATCAATGGAGAAATTTGTCGACTAAATCTGTAATCTTTGCTCGTTCAAGCACCGGATGGAACCAGAGAATTTCCTTATCGCTGCGAAACCACGTGAGCTGTCGTTTGGCAAGTCTGCGCGTATCTCTTTTCATCAAAAACACCGCCTCTTCTAAGCTCATCTTCCCCATGAGAAACAATCCCATATGTCGGTAGCCGAGGCTACAGACCGGTTTCAAATCAAGGCTATAGCCCTGTGCGAAAAGACCTCTCACCTCATCGACCAATCCCGCTTCGATCATTTGGTCGCACCGCTGATTGATCCGGTCATAAAGTTCTGCACGTTGGCGGTCCAATCCGATCTTCAACGTAGTGAAAGGAGTTTCACCGAAAGCATGTCCTTTCTGCCATTCACTCATCGGTTTCCCGGTCAATTCATAGACCTCCAGCGCGCGAATGATTCGCTGCCGGTCGTTGGGATGAATCCATGACGTTGCTGAAGGATCGATTTGCTCGAGCCGCTCGTAAAGAGTGCTTAGGCCATCTCGCTGTGCTTTTAGAGTAAGCGCTGCTCTGATTCCTGCGTCTTGTGCCGGCCCAAGGAAGAGCCCGCGCGTGAGCGCCTTGATGTAGAGCCCGGTTCCACCGCAAACTATCGGCTGTTTAGCCCTTTTTCGAATATCATGGATGCCGGCTGTCGCCAGTTCCCGATACCTCGCGACATTAAACTCTTCATCCGGATCAACCACATCGATCACGTGATGCGGAATCTTCTGCAGCAGTTTGGCAGATGGCTTCGCCGTGCCAATGTCCATTTGGCGGTAGACCTGTTGCGAGTCGGCGTTGATGATCTCGCCATTCATGTGCAAAGCAAGCTCCAACGCGATATCGCTTTTGCCCACGGCCGTGGGGCCAAGGACAACGACGAGTTTAGGCTTCATGGAAAACTGGAGACTGAGTCCTTCAGTTCAAAGTTTAAGGTTCAACGTTCAAGGTTAATTTTCAGGAGACTCGAAACCGCGACCTTGAACCTTGAACATTGAACCTGGAACTGGCTAGAGACTACACCACCCGTTTGAACATTTTCTCCAAGTCATCTTGGCTGAACTCGACCAGTACGGGACGACCGTGGGGACATTGGGTGGCAAATTCAATTTGATCCAGCTCTCTCAGGAGCTCCCGCATTTCGCTCATTTCCAGTTTGCGATTGGCCCGTATAACACTATGGCACGCCATAGTCGCCAGTCGCTCTTCAAGATGCTGTCGTAGTTTCTCTGAATTCTCTACCTCCGCCAGTTCTGCAACCATTTGCCGCACGATGGGACGGCAATCACCTTCCGGTAAAAGCGCCGGGACGGCAGTAATAGCATAGGAATCAGGACCAAACGGCTCCAGGAGAAATCCAAATCGCTCCAAGGCTGGTAGCTTCTGTTCCAAGAGCAGCAACTCTCCGGCGGTCAATTCAATCGTTTGCGGGATGAGCAGGCGCTGCTTCTGGATGTCGCCGGTATTCAATTGTCGGCGGAACTTTTCGAAGAAAACCCGCTCGTGGGCGGCATGTTGATCGATAAGTGCCAGCCCGTGGGGAGAGGAACAGACCAAATAACAGCCAAGGATCTGCCCCAGAATAGTCAACGAGGAAAAGAATCCATCGTGGATCGATTCCGCTTGGCCGCTGGAGATCGGAAATGCATCCGGCCTGAGGTGTGACTTTTCCTGCTCCATGGCACGGTTCGCATAGGGCAGCTGTGCCTCCATTACCCCGGTAAACAGCCCGGATGCAGACGGCAAGATTTTCCGTGACGACTCCTTGGCTTCCTGTTTCAGTTTTTGTCGAATCGCTTCGGCGACCGTTTCGTGCACCATCGATTGCCGGCGGAACTTAACTTCATATTTTGCCGGATGAACATTAACGTCTACCTCGCCAAACGGAATCTCCAGAAACAGGACTACTGCAGGATACTGGCCCTTCATCAGCAAAGTCTCATAACCCTGCAACACCGCATGGGTCAGCACCTTGTCCCGGACAAAACGACGGTTAACAAATGTGATGAGATAGCGAGAATTGGGAAACGAGGTCGGCACGGAACTTAGGTATCCACTGGCGCTCAACTCACCTCGGACCCAAGAGAAAGGGATCAAATCCTTTGCCATCTCGCGTCCGAAAACCTGATGCAAGCGATCGGTGCCCTGATTCACCGCTGCATGATCGGCAATAATCCGACCATCATGAGAGAGACGAAAATGCACTTTCGGATACGCTAAAGCCGCGCGATTGAAAACATCGCAAATGTGGCTCAGTTCAGTAGCGGGTGACTTGAGAAACTTGCGCCGAGCCGGAGTGTTAAAAAAAATATCTTTGATCTCAACGCTCGTTCCCATTGGCGAACCGGTAACCGAAGGCGCTGCCTTTTTGCCTCCTTCGATTCGTAGGCGGTATCCCGTTTCCGACAGGGGCAGGCGAGAGACGATTTCCATCCGTGAAACGGAGCCGATACTCGGCAACGCCTCGCCTCTAAATCCCAACGTAGCCACACGAAACAGATCCTCTTCGTTGCTAAGTTTGCTCGTCGCATGTCTCTCCACCGCTAAGGCGAGATCTTCAGGCCCCATGCCTTCGCCGTTGTCGGCCACCCGAATGAGTGCGGTGCCGCTCTTTTCGATAGAGATGGAGATTTCCGTCGCACCGGCGTCCAAGGAGTTTTCTATGAGCTCCTTGACTACCGACGCCGGACGCTCTACCACCTCGCCGGCGGCGATGCGGCTCGCCATTTCATCCGAAAGAATGTGAATTTTCACCGCGCCAGGACTCTCCTATGGGCGACAATAACTCAGCCTGAATGACCCGGTCAAGAAAAACCGCACCATTGACATGATCCAAAGTCCGCAGATAAGCTGAGGTTGAGAGGATCCTGAGCGACAGCCACAATTCTAGCGAAGGAGGCTTGCATGAAATCTCGCCAATGGCTTTGTCTGTTATCGCTGCTCTTTTTGTTTCCCGTGAGCCCCTACGCTGCACAGGAAACCAGCTCCGTGGAGACAAAGATCAAAACCCTTATGCTGGATCCCAACACACAATCCCCGATCGTCGTCCTTGAAACCGTCACCGACAAAAAGCTCCTGCCCATCTGGATTGACGTCCCCGAAGCAAGAGCCATCGCTCTCGAACTCGAACATGTCGCAACGCCACGTCCTTTGACTCATGATCTGATTCGTAACATCATCCAAGGATTGGGTGCAACATTGCAACGGGTAACGATTACCGACCTTCGGAACAACACCTATTTCGCCGTCCTGTTCTTGGGATTAAAAGGTCAGGATTTGCAGATTGATGCGCGACCGAGCGACGCCATCGCCGTCGCTCTAAGAATGAAGGCCCCCATCTACGCGTCGACTCAGGTGTTAGCGAAATCCAAGTCGTTACCGGCGCTCAACACTCCCCCCGCCAGAGAATTACAAAAACGGCTAGGCATCCAGGCGCAGGATCTAACCGTGGAAGTCGCGGCGCTTTTGGACATTCCGTTTCAAAGGGGTGTCCTAGTGGTTGACGTGGCCAAGGGCAGCGTTGCGATGGATGTGGGAATCCAACGCGGAGACGTCATCACGAAAGCAAACGACCAAGCGATTCAATCCGCCCATGAACTGGAGGCGTTGGTCCAGTCCAAAAAACCTGAGAGCCGCATCAAACTGGAAGTCATAAAAAAGGGCAAGTCGACCATTGTTGTGATCGACTTGCCCTCGTAGCGGCAACTTAAACTCTTAGCGGATTCTTACTTTTTTCCGTTGCTGCCGAAAAGTTCCGCACCCCACTTTTTGGCTGTAGCGTCCATAACTTCTCTGGAAGATTCCGCGACCGGCGGAAAGTCTTTCATCCACTCGTACGGGCGCGTCGCGTCAATTATTGCGCGAGAGTTGAAGCCTTTCTTTCCCACTTGAATGACGGGATCGAGCGGCCCGCTCCAGCAGCGGCGAAGAATATCGATATCTTCAGCCGGTTCGCAGCGGGTACCCATTGCCCAAATGACGTCGTCCGTGTTCGACGGATCGATGTCATCGTCGACCACGACCACGAAACGTCCGAGATAGGCGCCTGCGTGGCATTGCGATGCAATGACCGCGGCCTGCTTGGCATGGCCCGGATATCGTTGCTTGATCGAAACCACCATCATCAACCGGCTGCCACCCGACACGGTGAGCCAAACGCCTTTCACATCGGGCACACCGGCCTTCTCCATCTCGTCCCAAATCAGTGCGGAACGGAGGTAAGAGCGGTACCAACCGAGTTCTGAAGGAGGCCGGCCAGGAGGGGAACCGAGGATGATCGGATTGTTGCGGTGGTAAAGCCGCTTCACTTCCACCCAGGGTTCCGACCGTTCTGCGCTAGCGTAATAACCCGTCCATTCACCGAATGGGCCTTCGACCTTTGGATTATCGAAATGTACATCGCCCTCAATGACGATCTCGGCGTTTGCGGGAATCGGCAATCCGGAGTATTCGCCTTCGATCATTTCGAATGGTTCGCCACGAATACCGCCAATAAATTCATATTCGGGAACGCCATAAGGAACTTCGATGCTACCGGCTAAGAAGGTTAGCGGATCGTGGCCGAACGACATAGCCATCTTAAAGGGCTTACCGCTGGCGGCGTATTTGTCGCGTTGCATGCGGCCGTGCTTGCCAGGTGAGATGTAGAATCCCACCTTATTCTTGTCATGAATCATGACCCGGTAGGTGCCGTAATTCACCCACCCTTCGTCCGGGTCGCGTGTAATATCTACGCTCCCGGTGCCGATGTAGCGGCCACCGTCCTTGTCGTGCCAAAACGGCGTTGGGAACTTAAACATATCGATGTCGCCGTCTTTGTAAACGTTATCGAATAGCGGGCTGTTCTTAACAAATTTCGCCGGGACTGGTTTGATGTTCTTGTAGTTGTCCTTCCAGATTTTGACAAAGTCCATTTTGGTCTCGCCTGCCGGAAGACCGAGGGTCAGCGCCAGCCGTTTCCTCGATGCTAGGGAATTGGACAACACCCGGTAGCCGGTTGGATAACCCTTAATATCTTCAAACAAAACGGCGGGACCATCTTCTTTGTGGGCCACCAACTCGGTGACGGCGCCAATTTCTAGGTTCCAGTCACAGCCTTTGAGGGTTTTTAGCTCCCCCATTTCATCCGCGATTTCGATCCAATCTCTAAGATCTTGATATTCCATTTTTTCCTCCTGATTTTGAGAACACGCGTACAGGTGCGGCTTTAGATCGTGTAGAATTGGCTCCGACTCTAACCAAATTTTCTGGGACGGTCAAGACGTTGAATTTCCTTGAAACACGGGAACTTTCAATTGAAAACCCTAGTTTCTCATGTTACCCATTGAATGTGTCGGACAAGGTTAAAAGCCTGGACGAACTCAAGGCGATCACTGCCGCAGCGAGAACAAACGCCAAAATTATAGTTTTTACCAACGGCTGCTTCGACCTGCTCCATCGGGGACACATTTACCTTCTGCGGGAGGCAAAGGCGCTCGGCGACCTGCTCGTTGTCGCCATCAACAGCGACGAATCCGTCAAGGCGATTAAGGGACCAACCCGCCCGATACTATCAGAGACAGATCGCCTTGAGTTGATCGCTTCGATGGAGATGGTAGATTACTTGCTGTTGTTTGACGAGCCAGATCCCTACAATATTATTTCGATCTTGCAGCCGCACATCCTTGTTAAAGGTGGGGATTGGTCCACTGAGGAAGTCATCGGCGGTGATCTCGTCCAAGGGAATGGCGGCAAAGTTGTAGTCGTTCCCTATTTGAAGGGCTTCTCGACGACGGAAATTATTGCCAAGATAAGGAGCTAAAAACTATGGCGAGGGTTTGTTCGATTTGCGGCAAAGGTCGCTCTGTTGGCCATAACGTTAGTCACGCCAACAATAAGAGTAAACGCTCTTGGCGCCCCAATCTGCAGCGAGTGAGGGCTAATTTTAACGGACAGGTTAAGCGCGCTTTAGTTTGCACGGATTGTATTCATTCCGGCCGCGTCCAGAAAGTTGCATAAGAGCCGGGGTCATCGCGCATCACTGAAATCATTCCTGCCTGCGGGGTCCCGGATCTCAGCGCCCGTCCTACCGCGCCCACGGACAGCTTTGTAAACGCCCTTGACCTTTGAGACATTCTGTAACACCTGCTGGAGATGTTTGGAATTCTTGATCATCACGTCGAAGGTGTTAAGCGCCTTCTGGCCCGAGAAAGTTCTTACCTGAGCCCGCGCAATGTTCGCTTCGGCGCTTGTAATCGCGGAGCTGATGGCGGCCAAGAGTCCCGGCTGGTCTATGCAGGTGACTTCTATTTTCACTGCGCGAGGCGTCTGCCCACTTTTTTCTTCCCAGCTCACCTCGATCTTCCGGTGCGGGTCGCTTTCGAGAACCGTCGGGCAACCCACAGTATGAACTGTAACGCCTCTCCCTCGAGTGATGAAACCGACGATTTGCTCTCCCGGCAAAGGGTGACAACATAGAGCGAATCTCACTAGAACATCATCCACGCCTTTCACTCGAATACCCAAACCCTGCTTCTGCCCTGACACCAGCCGAAAAAGACGCTCCAAAGACCCTTCTTTTTTCTTGTGACTACCATCAAGCTTCTCCGGTGGCACTAACTTGGCAAGCACATGCCGCGGCGTGATTCTCCCATAGCCGAGGGCTGCCAGAAGCGCCTCTTCGTCCTTCAGCCCTAACTCTTTCGTCAAGGAACCGACGTGACCTTCTTTCAGCAAGGTGGGATAATCCAATCCGTAGCGATGCAGGTCGCTATCGAGAATCTCTCGTCCAAGTGCCACGCTTCTTTCGCGCTGTTGTGATTTTAACCAGTCCCGGATTTTGGATTTAGCGCGGGGGGTCTTAACGAGCTTCAACCAATCGCGGGATGGGACCTGTTGGGGCGTGGTGATAATCTCCACGGTATCACCGCTCCGCAATAGGTATTTCAAAGCAACCAACTGCCCGTTAACCCGCGCGCCGGAGCAGTGATGGCCGATGTCGGAATGAATCCGGTACGCGAAATCGATAACCGTTGAGCCTTTGGGAAAATTCAACAGATCACCGTTGGGCGTAAAAACATAAAGTTCCGTAGTAAAAAGATCGTCTTTAAGACTGTGTAAAAATTCCTGTGGATCCTGCAGGTTTTGCTGCCACTCTAATAATTGCCTGAGCCACGCGAAACGCTGGTTATCGTTAACCTGGAAATTCGCCCCGTCTTTATAACGCCAGTGGGCCGCAATCCCCTCCTCGGCGACGCGATGCATTTCATGGGTGCGGATCTGGATTTCGATCCGCTCGCCGTATGGCCCGATCACGCTTGTATGTAACGACTGGTACATATTCGGCTTTGGCAACGCGATGTAGTCTTTGAACCGCCCCGGTACCGGACGCCATTGGGAGTGGATCACGCCCAGCGTTTCGTAACACTCCCTCACCGTATCCACTAAAATGCGAAAGGCGACCAAGTCAAAAATCTGGTCGTAGAGAAGGTTCTGGCTTTCCATCTTTTGGTAGATACTAAAAAAGTGCTTCGGCCGGCCAGTAATATCGGCCTCGATTCCCTCCGCCTCAAGCTTTCTTTTAATGACGGAAATGACTTCGGCGATGTACTTTTCGCGATCATTTCGCTTCTTGGAGACGTTGCGCTTCAGCTGGTAATAGATCTCCGGGTGCAAATACTTGAGCGCGAGATCTTCAAGTTCGGTTTTGATCCAAGCCACTCCTAAGCGGTGCGCCATGGGCGCATAAATATCCAGCGTTTCTTGCGCCGTCAGAATCTGTTTTTCGAGAGGCAAATGATCGAGCGTTCGCATGTTGTGAACCCGGTCGGCGAGCTTGATGAGAATCACCCTCACGTCCTTGCCCATGGCCAACAGCATCTTGCGAAAATTTTCCGCCTGCTTTTCTTCCCGGCTGCTGAAATTCGTCCGGCTGAGTTTGGTAACGCCGTCCACTAATGACGCGATTTCTCGGCCAAAGATCCCCTTCAGTTCTTCCAGCGTTGTTAGAGTGTCTTCCACCGTATCATGCAGCAAGCCGCCGATGACGCTGGGCACATCCATCTTCAGGTCGGCAATGACACCTGCCACAGCCATCGGGTGAATCAGATAAGGCTCTCCCGACAGCCGTTTCTGCCCTTGATGCACTTTGGCGGAAAAATCATAAGCTTTGCGGATCAGTTCGACATCCGCGGCCGGATAATAGGATTGAACCTTATCCACCAGATCGGCGATTTTAATTTCCTTGCTCACGGCCGGGGTTACCTTATTGCCGATGCAACGGCTCGATGCGCCATCGCTTGACTCGGAAAGTTTTGGCCCGCTCGGCCGCAACGATGGATTTCAAGACCTGCACCGATGTCTTAACCTCGCGATTGACGACATAATAATCATACTTGATTATTTCTCTTATTTCACCTCGGGCATTAACCAATCGCCGGCGGATTGTCTCCTTGCCGTCGGTCCCTCTCCGGGCCAATCTTCGCTGCAACTCACGCCATGAAGGAGGTAGGAGAAAGATCGAGACGGCCTGGGGATAGTTGCGCTTGATCTTTCTCGCCCCCTGGACATCGATGTCCAGAAGGATGTCCTGGCCGCCACGAACACGTTGGTCCAACGGTCGGCGCGGCGTTGCGTAGAAAAAATCATGAACCTTGGCCCATTCCGCAAAGTCGCCGTTGGCTTTCATTGCGGCGAATTTCGTAGGCTTAACGAAATAATAATCACGGCCGTGAATTTCTCCCGCCCGACGCGTCCGTGTGGTAAACGAAATCGACAGTTTGATGTCCGGATAAACCGTTTGTAGGCCTTTAATAACCGTCGTTTTGCCGGTCCCTGAGGGAGCCGAGAGAATGAATATAATTCCCTCGCGCTGAGTGATGTATTTGGTTTTGCCAATCATTCAATGTTTTGAGTTTGTTCCCGGATCTTCTCGACCCGTTCTTTGCCTTCGAGCACTAACTGTACGACCGGAAGGTGGGGAACCTTGGAACTGATCGTATTGAGCTCCCGTTGAACTTCCTGAAGCATGAAGTCGACCTTTTTTCCCACCGGCTCTCTTTCCGCGAGCACCCGCGACAAAGCTTCCACGTGGCTTTTCAACCGCACCACCTCCTCGTTGATATCGCCCTTGAGAATCCAATTTGCTGCATCCGACGCGTCCCTGTCTGCTCGTGATGAGCCCTCCCGATCCCTGGGTGTTACCCCAGCCTTTTGCAGACGCGTGCCGATCTCGCCCGCCCGAGATTCAAGAAGAATCGAGATCCGTTTTAGGTGACGCATCTGTGACTGCATATTCGCCTTTAATTGTCGTCCCTCTCGTTCGCGCGCGCGCTCGAGCTTCCTCAAGGCGTGATCGAGGATTTTGAAAACCCCTTCCCGCTCCGCAGCGGCGTTGACCTCGACTTCCCGAACCTGCAACAGGTCCGGAATGCTGTAAAGTAGCGACACGCTGAAGTCTCCAGTCAACTGATACTTTCTTTTAGCCTGTCGGACGGTGGTCAAATACTCCCCTAATAGCTGCTCGTCTAGCTCGAGTCTGCGACCTTGCCCTTTTGCCGGCGAACGATTAATAAAAACGTCCAGCCTCCCCCGCGAGATCTTCTGGCGAATAATTTTCCGAATCTCTTCCTCGAAAGAAAGGTATTCTCTCGGCGCCCTCAATTGCAGATCCAAATGTCGATGGTTCAGGCTTCGTACTTGAACGATGACTCGTGTTCCCCGAATCTGGCTGGACGCTTCGCCGTAACCTGTCATGCTCTTCATGGTTGTTTGTCCTGGACGCTTCGTTTTAGTTTCTCCAACGAAACCGCTACGGTTCCAACTTCCTCGCCAACCAGCCCTGCGGCCAGATTCGAGAGGACAGCCGCTTCTTCAAAACTCGCGCCGCACACCAGCGCCAACCCACCAACCGCCACCACCGTATCACCCGCTCCGGTGACGTCGAACATATCTCTCGGTTCGGTGGGAAAATGCTTAACCGAGCGGTGCGGGCGAAACAGGCTCATCCCATCCGGACCGCGCGTGATCAAAACCGCCTCGGCTTGCCACATTCGCACTAGCTTCTCCCCGGCAGCCAGGAGACTTTCGTCATCTCGAATGAAGATCCCTGAGGCCTCGCTCGCCTCATCCTTGTTTGGCGTGATCAAAGTCGGAAACTGATAGCTCCCGTAGTTTTCCTTTTTTGGATCGACCACACAGATAAGCTTTTTTCGTCTGACCAAAGGCGTCATCGACCTCAAGAGGCTCGCATGCACGACCCCTTTTCCATAATCCGATATGACGATGCCATCGTATACCTTAGCTCTGGCGAGCACGAACTCACGCAGTCGCTTTAACGTGGCGTCCGCGATCGGATCTTGATTCTCCCGGTCTAAACGAACGATCTGTTGATGCCGCGGCCGGGCGATAATCCGACTTTTTTGAGTCGTCTGCACCTGTTTATCAGCGACGATGCCGGCTGTGGAAGCTCCCGCTCGCCGCAGGTCATGGACTATTCTTTTTCCCGCCGCGTCCCGTCCTATGATCCCACAGGCGGTCACGTGCGCTCCCAGCGAAAGAATATTGTGTATGACGTTGGCCGCACCGCCGAGACCGGAACTCTCCGAGGTTACCCGTAAAACGGGGACAGGCGCCTCTGGTGAAATCCTTTCCACGTCCCCCCAAATAAAGCGATCCAGCATCAGATCTCCAACAACTAACAGATGTGCGGCGCGAAACTTTTCCAGAATGTCTACTAGAGGCTTCATTCTAAAGTTGAACCCGTCTCCGTCCCGTTACGTTCGAGGAGACTGAAATAATAATCTTCAACTTGTCTTGCCGTTTGCTCCATAGTGAATTTCTCTTTCAATCGCTCTCTCCCCTTTTTACCCATGGCTCGAATCAGAGATTTGTCCCCTGCGAGTGTCGAAATTGCATTGGCGAGTCCTTCGATATCTCTAGGTGTCACCAAGAGTCCCGTAACGTTATCGATCACTAGCTCCGGGAGCCCTCCGACTCGGCTCGCGATCACGGCCTTTCCTGCTGCCATGGCTTCGAGAACCGACACTCCGAGACCTTCAAGCAACGAGGGTAGAATGCAGATATCGACCTTGCTTAAAAATGCCGGCATGTCGGAGACGAAGCCCAGGAAGTGCACTTCATCCTTCAAGCCCAACCGGGTTGCGGTTTCTTCCAAAGATTTTCTCAGCGACCCTTCACCGGCGAGGCAGTATTGAATCTGATAACCCTGGGCTTTGAGTCGCCGAGCCGCTTCCAATAAGAAAAAATGGCCTTTTCTTTCCTCTAAAACTGCCGCCATGCCAATCACAATCCGTTCGGTCTGCACTTCGCGCGGACGTGCAGCGGCTTCAAACGGCAGCGGGTCAATCCCGGTGTAGATCAAATGGATTCTTTCACGCTCCACCCCTGCCTCAATCAGCAGCTCCGATATTTTTCGCGATATCGCAACCACCCCATCAACCTTTCGATTATAGAGATACCGCGTGTAACAGGTGTGGGCCTCTGGATAATCCATTCTCCGCGTAACCACGTATTTTGGCCTTACCGAGCCCCGACCTAGCCACAACGAAAGCGCATGCGCTCGCTTTGTGTGAAGGTGAACAATATCATAAGTCCCATCCCGTATGAGTCGCCTGAGCCTTGGTACGGGCCTGAGATCCAAATCATTACGTACTATCAGAGGGATCGTTCTAATGTTCAGCGCTCGACTCTGTTCGAACAGCCGTCCGTCGGGATGAGTTAGGAGATCATTGCGATGCCCCCACTCTGCAAAATAAGATAAAAGAGCGAAAACCTCAGCCTCCCCACCACCCCAGTTGCGCTCCGGATCGATATGCAAAATCTTAAGCCGGCGCCTATGATCGCTTGCGGTCACCGTGGTCTTTCCCCTTTAGCTCTAGCTCCCAAAGCTTGGCATACTTGAGGAACACATAAACTGCCGCCGTCACCGCAACGTAGAAGCCCGCGAATCCTTCCAAAAAACCTCGCTGCAAAACGTAGGAGCGAAAAAAACGGACCGCCGGCCGGAGCAACGCATCGCTTAACCGCCAACGCTTCTGCTCGTTGGCAAGCTCCCGAGACGATATCGATGTGAAACGGTTGATCCTTTGCACGTGATCTTCGATATCCCGGTAAGAGAAATGATGAAGCGGATTTCGAAGTCTCCGAACCTTGCCGTCGACCAAAATCTTCTCGTGCGGATCTGAACCACCCCAAGTAGCTCGATCTCGACGAAATAAACGCACGTCATGATCCGGATACCAGCCGCCCCTCCACCACCAACGACGTAAATAAAACACTAAGCGAGGCAGTGAAAATCCGGCAAACTCTTCTCCGTGTGCGACTAAGGCCTGCTTGATCTCATCTCTGAGCTTGGGCGTAACCAGCTCATCAGAATCCACAAGCAATACCCAATCTTTCGTCGCTTGGGAATGGGCAAAAGCCTTTTGATCGCGGTAGCCGGCCCATTCTCGCTGGATGATTCGATCCGTATATCGACCACAGATTTCGAGCGTCCGATCCGTGCTAAATGAGTCCACTACCACGATCTCATCGCACCAGACTAAGCTCTCAAGGCAGCGGCCGATGTTGTCTTCCTCGTTGTAACAAACCACGATGGCCGACACCGTAGGACGGGTTACCGTGCCGCTTTCAGAAAGCTTCATTGTAAGCAAAAGACCGCGGGCAGAGTTTCCAAAACAACCGCTTCACCTATTGACCTGGAACTGCGATAGGCTAACTTAAGGGCCAATCGAAGGATGATAAAGTGAAAAGAGCCGGAAGAAGTCCACAAAACTCCCCAGCATGTTACCAGCATATTGACCCAGGGCGAAGTCGAATTCCTTACCTGTTGGGTTAAGGTCAACGATTGTAAGGCGTCATCGTGGAAATGGGCAGTTTCAAGAGAAAGTCTACGATTGCCCTCGCTCGTATGATCACTATCTCGAAAGAAGCAGCCCCGGGATGGAACAAGGCAATCCGGCTGCTTTGGGAGACTCACGACTCATGCGTCGATCCCTTTTACCCGACTCGTTTTTCTCAAGAAGAGATTCGCACCGATCATAGGCGGGAATGATGATGCTGAAATTCATTCGGGCCGGGTTATCGCTGAATCAGGTCCCATTGGAGTTTGTAAAACCGGTATTTCAAAGCAAAGGGACTCAAAGCAACCGCTCGGCTCAACGCTTCTCTCGCTCCCTCTTTGCGCCCTTCCTTCCATCGCCCTTTTGCCAGTCTGTAATAGCGATACGCCAGCCGCCGTGCAACTCGCTCTTGCCCCAGCGTTGTTCGAGCTTGCGGGAATTCCCTGATCAACTTATCAATAACGCGAATATTTTCCCCAAGTCTTTGTTCTTGGTTGCGGCCAATATTACCTTCGTGCCTGCGGTAATAAAAAACGACTTTGTCTAAATAGGCAACGGGGTAAACCATGAAAATTCGAAAGGCGAGGTCCAAATCCATAGAGATACGTAAACTCTCGTCAAGGCCGCCGACCGCATCGTAACATTCCTTCGCAATGAGCGACGCCTGCAAACGGACAATGCTTTTTTCAAACAGGTCTACGAGCCGAACCCCATCTTGCGCCAATCGCCGCGACTTGCTGTTCGGAATAATCGTTTCTTTAGTGGGTTCCTTCCCACCTAAATACGCGCCATTGGCGAAGATCATGCCGCAATTTTGATGTTGGCACGCAAAATCGTACAAAGATTCTAAGTAATCGATGGCGCAGAGATCATCCGAATCTTGAATAGCGATCCAGGGAGCCCGCGCATGGCGCACGCCCAGGTTCCGCGCTGCCGAAGGACCTCGGTTCTCCTGATAAATGCAACAAATTCGAGATCCGTAAGCTTCCAAAACAGTTCGCGTATCATCCGTCGAACCATCATCCACAACGATCAGCTCGTAATCCCGGAAACTCTGTCGGAGCACGCTGTCGATAGTCTCTCGCAAAAAGTTGGCTCTATTGTAGGTAGCGATGACAACCGAGATTTTTGGATTGTCGGGCATGAGGCAGCCGCTTCAATTCTCACTGCTGGAATCGACAAACTTAGGGCGGTGGATTTTGCCGACGAGATAACCCCAGCACTTCATGATTCGTCCTTCCGTCTTATACGCCTTCTGTGATTTTCCCAACCAGCGGTAGAGACCATATCGCAGACAGTTCGCCACCAAATCAGGGATGACCCTAAACAAAATCGAATCCTGTCGGTAAAGGCTTCGGCTCAGACCTTTACGGTACTCAACCATCCGGTTGTACGCCGGCCCATAACGCCTGGGATCGAGCTCGTGGAAAACGATCGCATGCGGCGTATAGCCAATTTTGAAACCTGCCTTGCGGATACGTATCGAATACTCAGTGTCCTCGCTGAACCCCGCGGCCCCTGGCCCAAGCCATGGGTCGAAGAAACCCACTTGCTCAAAGACTTCTCGTTTGAAAGACATATTGGTTCCCGTCAGACCGCGGATTTCGCAGATCTGGTCCCCGTAATCAATGATTGGGATGTTATATTCACGCAGCCTATTGGGATCAGCCGGCCTCCCATCAAGATCGACCCCGGGCAGAACCCGTCCCTGTACGGCATCGAAAGAGCTTACGCTATAGGACTCCACATGTTTGATCAACCACAGAGGATGAACGACCACATCGTCATCGACAATGAGAAGGATTTTGCCTTGTGCGAGACTGAGGCCTCGGTTCAGCGCGCTGGACTTACCTTGCCGGTCCTCCCGGAGAAGTCTCAGAGAAAACTTGGTGCATTCGCTTGTAGCCGAAACCAGAACGCTTGCCGTGTTGTCCGTGGAACCGTTATCGACAATCAACAGCTCCGCCGTGATAGAATCGGGGCAGACTAAAGCATCGAAACTCGCCATCAAACGCCTCACACTGGAGGCGCGATTAAAGGTTGGAACGATCACGCTAATGTCGAAGGTGTTGATATTGCATCCTCCCCAAATCAACGGTCATCCAGGGCAAAAATCTCATTAGAAAACCTGGGCTCTTAGTCAACCGACTATCTATTTATAGTTTTACTTCACACTAGTAAGGGAGCAAATCTCAAAAACAAGCATTGCTTGTGGAAGCCGATAAAAAAGTGGACCGGAAGTATTCCCAGCCATAACGGAGACTCAACTTGCGAAGGAGCATCGCTTTCCTATACGCCTCGCGAGCCTTGGCTAAGTCACCGAGGCCCTCATAGTACAATCCCAGTCGAAAATACTTCCGCCCGAGCTTTTTGTTGAAAACATTTTTCCCGATCCGGTGGTATACTTCAGGGTAGCAATCGCGAATGTCTTCTAGTTCCGTCACCCCAAACTGATAGTGAGGATTCACGGCCGTATTATTGAGGGGATGGATGCGTTTTCTCACTCCAACATAATTTACGAACCGAATAGGGAAAACCGCTCCCAACCGATAAAACCAGTGCAAATCGCAATTGAGCCGAATCTTGCTATCATATCCGCCCACACGTTCGAATGCGGTCTTTCTCACGATCGAGGAAGGACCCGTCATAATATTCTCGTTGAAAATCTGCTGAACCGACAGGCGGCCGGACGATAGTGTCTTCGCAAAAGCCTCGGGCACAATCAATCCTGCGCTTTTCTCTCCATCCTCTATTGATTCGTTTGATTCGTTAAAATATTCGGTATTATCGAAAGCCCCTCCAGCCTCTTGGTCATTTTTCAAAGCCTGAACAAGAACCTCGACGTGTTTTTCATTATAAATGTCATCGCTATTCCACGTGCCGAGATATTCCCCTTTACATGCGATCATCAATTCGTTCGCCGTTTCCAGGAAGTAGGAGCGCGTCTGAGCGCACAGATGGACCCGCTCGTCACTTGTAGATCGCTCCACGACCGCCCTGACGTCGTCGCTTCCGTCGGTTAGCACCAAAACCTCTAAATAACGATAGGATTGATGGAGTATCGATTCCAAAGAACATGGCAAAAACTCCGCGTATGGAGCGTGGGCGAAAAGAATAATTGTGACCAGGGGATTGCCCATGAACCTAAGTTGGAGGTTAGAAACAAAACTACTGGCGGCTACGGATTCTACCTAGGGCTTCGAATCGCGATCTTACATAAGTTTTCATCGAACGGGGAAGGAATTTTCTCGAGAGCACTTTGCCGAGCTTTATCATATCAAGCCGCATTTTTGATACCGTCCACTCGGTGAAATCCCTATCCAACAATGCGCGCTGCAACAGCTCCTCGTCTAGCGTTCGACTTGTCCTTCCAAGCCTTAACTCTTTTACAGCGGGATTTTCGAGGAGGGGCAGAACCCGCCCAGATTGCCGCGCTGCCAGTGCAGTCGACGACATATGAGATCCATCGTGGGGACCGAAATAATTTCTGTCCCCGAGTTGGCCCGGATGCCACACGTGGTAGGTCCACTCGCTCTCATGCCAAACCTCTTTCTTCCCAGCGTTTACAAGCCGCCACGTCATCTCATAGGGTCCGCAGATATAACCGAGATAATCCACATGCTCATCTGCGCCCCCGCTGGCAATAACGTCTTCCCACAGCGCGCTCATGCAAGCACCGTAATTCCGGGTATGAATGATAGCCTCTTCGTCCCATAGACCCGCTGGTTTACCGTCGATAAAATTATTTTTGCCTGTGGTGGTAATGTCTTCAAGTGAAGGGTAGTTGAAAGGATAGTACTTTTTGTCCCGATTTCTCACCTGATCCATATGCAAAACTATATTGGGATCCTTATGAAAAGAATCGAGGATGGAGGTGACAAAGTTCTTGCTAAGAATAGCGTCACTGTCGCAAAAAGTAACGATTTTACCGGTACTGGCAATGATACCTACGTTATACATTAAATGTTTATGGTAGTAGAGGTTTCTCGGCATGTCTAAAACGATCCACTTATCAACGGGAGGACGCTCTCCCGCGAGTTGACTCTTTCGGATGGCCGCTTCGATCTCTTTCGCCCGTCTCTCATAATATTCGACCCACAAAACCTCGAACTGACTCCTATCTATCCCTTGAGAGGACAAGTAATCGAATATGTGGAAACTCTCTCGACAGGACCAGTCTAGAAGCACGATGCTGAGCTCCGGCGCCGTCACTCTATTGGACTGAAACAGAATCTCCATAAAGTAAACCTTCGAATCTCAGGAAGCGTACCGCCTTTCGAGCTTGTGGGACGCCATTTCGCCAATATGCGCGGATGTCTCCGGCCCGAACTTCCGAGATATCATGGTCAAATAATTCGGATTCTTGAAATAGAACTGAAAAGCATCATCGCGGAACCGCAAAACTTCCGCAGCAGAAAGGTGCTTTGTCGGCAGGGGAAGCGTATCCACGGCGTGCTGCGAATAGCCATTCCAAGTTTCGGGCAAAGGCCAATCTTTCTTGAGAGCATCGTTATAGAGTTGGGAGCCTGGATAGGCCATGGCAACGTAAAAATTTGCAAACTCGCAATTGAGCTCTACGGCAAGATCGAGAGTCGCCTGCATAGACGAGAGGTCGTCCTCAGGCAGGCCGAAAATAAAATTGCCGATGACATTAATACCTGCCGCCCTGACTTTGCCAATGGTTTTTGCGATATCATTCTGATCAAAGCCTTTTTCGACATCATCGCGGACTCGTTCACTCGCCGCCTCAATACCAAAGGCGAGCCAGCTCACGCCTGCCCGTTTGAGCTTTTCCACCATTTCCTCTTTGACAGTGTCGACTCTCGCGTAAGCCCAGATGTTGAGATCATAATGCCGCTCAATCAGGAGATCACAAAGGTCGGTCACGTGCTTCGGATTAAGCACAAACAGCTCATCCGCTATCTTGATATTGCGAACACCGTACTCGGTGACGAGCTTGTCAATTTCAGCGATGATAGTTTTCGGTTTCCACATCCGATAGCTATTGGTCGCAGCCTTGAGTCCCATTAACGATTCGCCCGTTTTGAAAGGCGACTGAATACAACAAAAACTACAACGGAATGGGCAACCCAGCGTCGTGTACAACGATGCATAAGGCTGGCGCACCAAATCACCGAAACAATGCCAATTATGCGCCCTATAGTTCTGCATCGGCAAAAGGTCCCAAGCGATGCCCGGCATTTCAACATCCAAGTCGCTAACCAGAGGCGCTGGCCCAGACCGGACAATCGTACCGCCGCTCCGGTACAGCAGTCCACCGACTTTTCGGAGATCGGTTTCCTTGTTCGTCAGAGCTTGAAGCAATTGGAGGATCGTATGCGGTCCTTCACCGTCGCACGTGAAATCAACATTCTCTTCGAGCAGAGTACGTTCCGGTAGCGCCGCCACATGGCCTCCCACCAGGATTGTCTTAAGATTGGGCGCTCTCTCCTTGAGGATCGTACAGAGATCCCCCGCCGCCGGCATGTTCTGTGTCGATGCGGAAGGTTGGTGACCGTAGACGATGACCGCTGCGAGGGTGGGATCCATATCGATAATGCGATGGGCGGTTTCATGAAAGCTTAGCCCCTCCCCTTCAGCGTCCACGATTTGGACTGCAAAGCCGCGGGCACGGATAAACGTGGCTATCAAACCTGCCCAAACGGGGGGCTCAATAGCGGCTAAATCCGCTGCTAGCGACTGGAACACCTCTCTTCGATTACCCGGGTTAACTAAAACCAGGTCCAATTTGCGGTTTGCCATATCGATGAATTTAACTCCAAGAAAATATTTGAACCATCGGCAGACTCGTCACTCCCTAATACTGTTCAACAGAGAACACAAGGTGAGGATCTTCTCACGCTCCAATCCAGGATAGTTGCCAATGTAAAAACCGTAAAAATGAACATGATCCACGTTCGGAAACTGGCTAAGATCCGGTTCGCCAAGCAGCCGCCTCAAATAAGGCTGTCGTAGTTGGTTTCCCCCTCCGGAGGTGCCCCGACGATATTCAACGCCATGTTCACGGAGTGTCTCCATGACCTGGTTGGAAAACACCGGATCTGGCCGTTTGAGAACGAGGGTGAACGCGTAGTTACAGCTGCCGGCGGTTTCAAAATCGGTCCGATACTTGGTGGGATCCAAACTTTCCAAGAACAGGGCGAGATTCTCGGTTCTAAGCTTATTGTTTTCATCGAGTCGCTTGATTTGTGACCGCCCCATAACTGCGTTTATCTCCGTGCTCCGCACGTTATAGGCGGGAAAGGCAAAGATAAAATCTGGGTTCAAGTCCGGATGCCTCTCCGCGTAGGAATGCCGCAATTCATCAGAGCTGGACTCTCGTACCATTCCATGGGAGCGAAGCATCCGAAGAGTCTCGTACAAGTCCGAATCGTTGGTTGATATCATTCCTCCTTCGACGGTTGTCAAATGGTGCGCGTAGTAGAAAGAGAAGTCGGCCATGAGCCCGAAGGTGCCCAGTTTTCGGCCGGCAAAAGTCGCTCCGTAAGACTCGCAAACATCCTCGACAAGGGGAATTCTGCGCGCCTCCAATTCGTCTACCAGAGACCGACTGAGGGCGTTGTACCCCAGCACGTGCGTCAAAAAGACCGCCTTAGTCTGGGGTGTTATCTTTTGAATGACCTGCGCGTTATCCATTCCCAGGGTGCGCCGATCAATATCAACAAAAACAGGTTTGAAGCCGCACTGAATAACGGAAGCGATATCCGATACCCAGGTCAACGTCGGAACGATGATCTCCCCCAAACCGTAGCGTTCTCGAAGGGCGGTGATCGTTAACAGATTGGCTGAGGAACCGGAGTTTACGAAAACGCTGTGTTTTACGCCGAGCCAGGCCGACCATTCCCTCTCGAACTCCTCCACTTGATTCGATTGAGTGAGAACTGGATCATCCTGCCGAAGGAAATCGATAACGCCGGCGAGGTCCGCCCTTGAGATATTGTTTTTCATCAAGGGCCAATCAAGATTTTTGGCGGTGTTCACCGTCGCTGTTAAAACGGACCCCGGAACTCCATCTCTTGAAGCCCTTCGCGCTCTTCCGGCAGCCAGTGGTTCCGGCCTCCTTTGACCAAATCGTAAACCGCCGATGCAATCGTGCGGGCGTTCGGATAATAGAGATCTTCGAGCGAAGGTGTCGGGGGGCAAGTAGCGGGCGCGTACCCCATGCGATGGACGACGACTTCCCTTTCGCCTTGCAAGCGTTCAATCACTCGGGTCACGATCTCGGCACTGGCACCGCACGTAGTCCAGCCGTTATCGACAACGCACAACCGCCCGGTCTTCTTGACCGACTTGACGATTGTCTCGATATCGAGAGGACTCAACCAAATCGGGTCGATCACCTCCGCATGGACATTGATGGTCTCAAGGTAACACCGCGCTCTCAGACATTCCGTCAGCATGTGGGAAATGCCGACTAATGTGACGTCTCTCCCCTCCTCCAACACCCGTGCCCTTCCAGGGGGAATCCCGTACCGTTCCTCTGGCACGATTCCCTTTTGAAAGTGAAGGATACGATGCTCGACGTAGATCACAGGGTCATTATCCCGGATCGCCTGTATCAGACAACCTTTGGCATCGTATGGATTCGTAGGAGCGACTACCTTCAGCCCCGGGACATGCATAAAAAAGGAATGGAGACCTTGCGAATGCTGCGCTCCCTGGCCCCAACTTTTTCCGATCATGCACCGAACCACCATCGGCACATGAACTTGTCCACCGTACATGTAGCGGCTTTTGGCCGCCACATTGACCAGCTGGTTCATCGCCAGCATGAGAAAATCCATCCGGATATGGATATGTATGGGACGCAGGCCAGCCAGCGCCATACCGATGGCCGCGCCGGTCATCGCTTCCTCGGAAAGCGGAGTGCCAAAAACCCTCTCCGGGCCATACTTCTCCGCTAACCCCCGGGTCGTTCCCTGTATGGCTTTAGGATCATCGACGTCGAGCCCAAACACGACGACGGAAGGATCTTCCGCCATTTGTTGATCCGTGGCTTCACGAATCGCGTCCACGTAAGATAAAATTCGCTCCACTCTTAGTCTCCGGTCACATCGGTCAGCAACTCTTGCGCCTCGGGGAAGGGTTCGTCCTCAGCACAAACAATGGCTGCGCGGATTTCTTCCTCCACCTGGGTTTCTATGCGCTCACGACTTTGGGGCGCAATGAGAGCTGCGAGCCGCCGAACCTGATCCCCCTCTACCCATGTTCGAGCTTCCTCATAGCTACGATACCCTAAGTGGAAGTCGTCGTTTGGGCCGACGTGCTCTTTCCATCGATAGGTCAAACACTCGAAGAAAAACGGCCCACCCTGCTTGGCGCGCAACAGGTCAACAACACCCTTCACCCGTTCATTGATTTTGAGGATGTCGTTGTTGTCAATCTGTTCGGCTGGAATACCGTAAGCTCTTACCCGCCCGCATAAATTAGCGTCTTTGTGTCTACTCAGTAAATGTGTATGAATTGCGTAAAAATTATTTTCGCAGATAAAAATGATCGGCAGTTGCTTCAGTGCGGCAAAATTCAGACTTTCGTAAAAAACTCCCTCGTCTGTCGCCCCGTCGCCGAAGAAGCTGACTACAACGGAGTCTTTTCTTTGAAGCCTTAAAGCGTAAGCATAACCGACCGCGTTTGGAATAGTCGTTCCCACTACGGCGGAAGCGCCCATAACCCCATGAGCCGCATCGATCAGATGCATGGACCCGCCCTTACCTTTGGCGCAGCCTGTAGCCTTGCCGTAAAGCTCGGCGAGCATTTTCTTGAGATCGCCTCCCTTTGCCAAGTAATAAGCATGGCTTCGGTACGTGCCGAAAACTACATCGTCTGGCCGCAAAGCTTCGCAAACTCCAACGGAGACCGCTTCCTGTCCAATGGAAAGATGCACCGGACTCTTGATCTTGTCGCTGGGGTAGATTCGCGCAATCTCCTCCTCCACCCGCCGAATCCTGTATAGCGATCGGTAAAAACGCTCGTATATAGCTTTAGACATCATCTTTGGTGGTATCGAGGAACCAGCGATAGGTTTCTTCCAACCCTCTCTCAAGGGAAACTTTTGGCCGCCACCCCATCGCCATGAGTTCACTGGAATCAAGCGCCTTTAAGGGCATACCATCCGGTTTTGTGTAATCGAATCGTAACTGGCCATTGTAGCCAACCACTTTTCGAATCAGCTCGGCAATATCCTTAATCGATATCTCCGACCCGTTCCCCAAGTTAACGGGAGTCGGATCGCTATAGCTTTGCATCAAAAAGATGGCAGCGTCGGCAACATCGTCGACAAAGATAAATTCCCGCCGAGGCAAACCTGATCCCCAAACTTCGACTGTTGGCGCTCCATCGATTTTTGCCTGATGCATCTTGCGAATTAGAGCGGCGATTACATGGGAATCTTCCAAGCCGAAATCATCGCCGGGTCCAAAGACATCGCCTGGGATCACGCTAATCATATCCGCACCATGTTGCTGTTGGTACGCCTGACATAGCTTGATGCCGGCAATTTTTGCCATCGCGTAGGCTTCGCTCGTAGACTCCAACGGCCCTGTCATCAGGGATCTGACTTGCATGGGTTGCGGACTGGATCGCGGATAGCTGCAGGAGCTTGCCACGTATAAGAGTTTTCGGGCGCCATGCCGTTGGGCGCTGCGAATGATCTGGCATTGAATTAGAAGATTATTGAGCATGAGGTCGGCGGGATACTTTTGATTGGCTCTAATACCTCCCGACTTTCCCGCCGCCAGAAAGACATAATTCGGCCTCGTGGCTTCGAAATAAGCATTGACGCTCGCACCATCGGTTAGATCCGGCTCCACGGACGAGGTATCAACAACATTAAAATAGCCGGCCGAATCCAATCGACGCAGCAACGCTTTTCCGACAAGAGTCTCGCTGCCGGCAACGTAGATACGATCTGTTAGATCCACGGTTTAACTGATGGCCTTGCTCGAGAGTTCCCGAAAGACCAAGTCAGGTTGAAATATCCGAGCCTTCTCCTCTTTAGAATAATCCTGTTCCGGATCAAAAAAGATGATCTGGCTACCCGAGGACTCGAACTTGAAAGGAACATGAATCAACTTATTGAGTCTCCGCTTGACGGTTGCGTGTTTGGAAGGCGACACGAAAAAAACAATGAACCCGCCCCCGCCGGCACCCAACAGTTTTCCACCCATCGCCCCGGCTGACATAGCTTCCGCGTAGATCTCCTCAATGTCCGAATTCGAAACCTTAGGACTGAGATCCCGCTTTACCTGCCAAGCGTTATGAAGCAGTTCGCCAAACACAGAGATTTTACTCTTGCCGCAAAGCACCGATACGCCTTCGTTCGTCAGGTCACCAATAATTCGGAGTTGCCTTTCTCTATCGTCCAGACCATTAACGTAGCTTTCGGCAACATCGGATGCTGTCCTCCTGATCCCCGTATAAAACAGCATCAAGTGACGATTGAGCTCATTCAGTCGTGCAGCCGTTGCCGTCACCGGCTTGACCGTGATTTCACCGCTAGTATGGAAGATAATATGATTAAAACCGCCGTGGGCCGCCAATACTTGATCCTGGGATCCAACGGTTTCCTTGAGAATCTCTTGCTCGATAACGATGCTTTCTCCGGCAAGTTGCCCCTTGGACGGCATCTGTCCCTTGAGGGCATACAAAGCATGCAACAGTCCCACGGTGAAAGAGGAACTCGTGCCCATTCCGCTCCGGGCGGGCAGATCGCCATCGTGATGAATTTCCACGCCGCGATCGATTCTACAGTAGCGCAATATCTCACGCACCGCCGGGTGAGCGATTTCCTCCACGCTGTGGCAATTCTCGATTTTCGAATAAACGACGCGAATCTTGTGCTCAAAAAAGGGCGGTAGATAACGGCAGCTAAGATAGCAATACTTGTCAATGGTCGTTGCCAGCACCGCTCCACCGTAGGTGCGGTACCACGCAGGGTAGTCGGTTCCGCCGCCGAAAAAAGAAACACGAAATGGCGTCCTGCTAATGATCATGGCTCCGCTCTCCGCTCATTGGCATCAAGCAGACGCTGAATCGTTTGCGCCGCTGCCCCAAGATCGTCGACTATGTAGTCTGGATTGATCGTCGGGTCGCCAACAAAGTCAGCGCCATAACCCGTGCGCACCAGAAACGTAGTCGCTCTCACTCGCTTCCCCATTTCGATATCGGCAGGCTTGTCGCCAATCACAAAGCTTGCTTGGAGATCAAAATCGAAGTCACTGGCCGCTCGCTCGACAAGCCCGGGCTTCGGCTTGCGGCAGGAGCAATCATCGTCCGGTAGGTGGGGGCAAAAATAGATTCCCGCGAGCCGGATTCCTTCGGCTTCCAAAAGGTCGCACAGCCGTCGATGAATTAGATCCAAATGAGCCTCGTCGAAGAACCCGCGCGCGATCGCGGACTGATTCGTAACTACCACTAACCCGAGTCCCATCGCGAGCAGTTGACGAAGACCGCTAACTGCTCCTGGAAGAATTTCAATCTGAAGCGGATCGGAAAGATAGTGCCGCTCGACGATGATCGTCCCGTCTCGGTCCAGAACTACGAATTGCCGCCTCTTCATCTTGACAAACCGGTAGCGAAAAACGATTGGGCGCTGGCATAGGCTTCCGGCGTTCCAATATCCATAAACCGTGCTTCACTTTGGTAGCCATAAAGGCCACGACCGATCCATGCCGGGAAAACCTCTCTCTCTAGAGACACAGCCCGATTCACGGGAATTTCTTCAAGCAAATCACGATTCAGCAAGTAGATGCCCGCATTAATCCAACCCGAGCCCGGCCCACTGCCCTTCTCTTTAAAGTCGGTTACCTTTCCGTCGGTATCGACTTTCACCTGCCCAAAACGCTTGGTATCGAAAATCTTGGTTAGCAGCAACGTCGCATTGGAGTGCCGCCTGCCATGCCAAAACCAAAACTCGCTGATATTTGCGTCGCAATACGAGTCGCCATTCATCACCAGTAGAGGATTGGAGTTGAACAACGGCAATGCCAATCTAAGGGCACCTGCAGTTCCTAGTGGAGTAGACTCGTGGGAATAGTTAAGACGGAGCGTATTATATGATTCACCGAATATCATTCGTATTTGATCGCCTAGATATCCTGTGCACAGCACGACATCTCTCGCACCCGCCGCAACAAGCTGATCGAATAGATATGTGAGAAACGGTCTTTCTCCAATCTTGGCAAGCGCCTTGGGACGACCTGACACCGCGGGACGTAGCCGGCTTCCCAGCCCCCCAACAAGTATCGCTGCGGTCACCGCCGTAAGTTCAAGCACGGCTGCTGGTCGTCGCACGTTTGAACGTGAGATTTCTGATGGCACTCGCCTCGCCTTCAAACGTTCTTAAACCGAGCGCGTCCCATCATCCGATATCCTTTGAGTAACTCCCCAATCCCATCGTCCAGCGAGCGCCGGGCTTCAAAACCCGCTTCGCGCAATCTTTGATTAGAAACGATGTAATTGCGCTTATCCGGATCTGATCCTACCTGGGCGAAGTGAACATAGAAACTGGGCACGTACTCCTTGATCTTCAACGCCAACTCTTCCTTGGAAAGGTTGGCGGCGTCCAAGCCGGCATTATAGGGCCGTCCCGCCATTCGTTTAAAGTTCTCGATACAATGGACAAAGCAATCGGCCACATCGCGAATGTGGATGTAGTTGCGCTTAAAGTCCTTCTCGAAAATGACGATGTAGCCATCCGTAACCGCGGCATAGACGAAGTGGTTGACCAACAAGTCAAGACGCATGCGAGGAGACATTCCGAAGACGGTGGCCAATCTTAACGTGATCACGTTGGGCGCCTCTAACAGCTCTGCCTCAGCTTGACTTTTTGTCTGGCCGTAAAGCGAGATCGGCTCCAGTGGGGTGTCTTCGGTGCAAAAAAGGTCGCCGGACTGTGTGCCGTAACCGCTATTGGTCGTAGGGTAGATGACCATCTGCTGCGGGCTACGCAAGCTATTGAGTAATCGAACGGCTTCCAGATTGACTGACCGCGCCAGCAACGAATCGCGATCGCACGCCGGCGCCCCTACGATGGCGGCCAACGGAATTAACGCGTCGGCCTCCTTCACCAGACGACGCATCAGCTCTCTATCCCGTGCGTCGCCGGACACAAAATCGAAGTGCGGGTTCGCACAGAGGTGTAGCAGACTTCGCTGCTGGTACATCATGTCATCCACGGTCGTTACCCGGTATCCAGCGGCGAGCAGACGCTCGCACAACACCGAACCGAGATAACCAGCACCGCCAGTGACGAGGACATGCAGATTCATGGATTAGTTGTTGGGGAGATTCTTAAAGACTAAGCTTATTCTTCGAACGTAGGACCAATCTATAGCATATTTTCCTAAGGCCGACTACTCAGATCTTAGAGAATAGGGGATCTTTAGCCGTGGGAGGAGAGATAACCCTTCTCCCTCAAGTAGGCCTTTAAGGCCTCTCGCCAGGGGCGGAGACATTCTTTCAGAGTGGGATTGAGTTTCGTACTTTCCAAACTCGAATCTTTTGGCCGACGCGCCTTCATCGGGTACTCTAAAGCAGATATCGGCTCTATTCTGTGCTGGAGACCCACGACTTCCATCGCTTGGCAGGCAAACTCATACCAGGTGCAATGACCGGCATTCACCAAATGAAAAAGTCCTAGAGTCCTCTCCCGAAGGAGTCTTTCCAAGGCCTGCGCCGCGTCTCGGGTGTAAGTGGGCGACATCCGTATATCGTCGACTAATCTCAATGGCTCGCCGCTCTTCGCTTTGGCCAAGATCGTTTCCACGAAGTTTCCACCTTTGCCGCTGGAGCCCGCCTTTCCAAATAGGCTCGCCAATCGCGCGATAAGCCAACGGGGGCAAGTCTCTTGAACGAGATATTCTCCCCCGAGTTTTGAGACTCCATAAACGTTGATCGGATGCGGGGCGTCGCTCTCCGTATACGGAGATCCTTTTTCGCCATCAAAGACATAATCGGTGCTGATATAAACACAGAGTGCATCGATCTCCGCGCAAGCCCGTGCCACATGGAGGGCGCCCAGACTGTTTACCCGAAAGGTTTCTTCCGGACGGTCTTCAGATTCATCAACCCGGACAAAAGCGGCACAATTAACCACGACGTCCGGGCGCAACGTTTTCAATCTCTTCTCTACCGAAGCAGGATCGGTGCATTCGATTTCCCGATGACTGAGTCCGAAAACTTCATAACTGCCGGCTTCCACCAAGGCATTCAGAAGATCGGTCCCTAACTGGCCCGTGTTACCGATGACGGCGACGCGCATCACGTTGAAGCTCTCCTCCAGCGGCTTCCGGAGAAGAGACCAGCGCCTGTAAACGAGATGCCTTTCACGGACTTCTTCTTTGGTATAAAAAATCGTTGTCGGCTAAATGCAGCGGCGGAAGCTCGGCATCTTTCGGCGAAACCGTCGGATCGTTGATGGGCCAACGAATACCGAGCTCGGGGTCGTTCCAAATGACGCCGCGATCCAGCTCCGCAGCATATTCTGCCGTAACTTTATAAAGCACATCCGCCGCTTCGCTCAGTACGCAAAAACCGTGAGCAAAGCCCACCGGGATATAAAGCAGGCGACAATCCTCGGCGGAGAGTACCTGTCCCACCCATCGGGCATAAGTCGGGGAGCCGCGACGGATATCCACTGCAACGTCGAAGATTTCGCCTCGCAAAACAGTCACGAGTTTAGCCTGATCCTTAGGATGTTTTTGATAATGCAGGCCTCGGAGAACTCTTCGAAGCGAATGCGAATAGTTGTCCTGCACAAAGATATCATGGATCCCATTAGCCGAGAAGTCAGATCGCTTATAGCTCTCCATGAATAGGCCACGCTGATCTTCGAAAGCCTGAGCTTCAATCAAGACCACATCCGGGATGTCTAATCGCAGAAACTTGAAGGCCATCTAAAACCTAAACCGAATCATATTCCGAATCTGCCACAAACGATACCATGATGTCGCGCGGCGAGTGCACGAATAAGTCGCATCTTCAGCGCGCGCACACGCCAAAAGCTCGAAGGAGTCGTCGATCCTATTGCAGGCTCAGGATTCAGACGACGCTTTACCTGGCATTGCGATGGGCGAAACCTCGATGTTTCGAAGGCGATCTAACCGGCTGCTTTGTCTGAGAACGCTTGCCACCCAATCTCTCTTATCGATTCGATTCGAAAACGATGGACCCAAATAACTCTTAAGGAAGCGCAATTTCTCTGGCTCCCGGAGATATTTACCCAGCGTGCGGTTTAACTGAACCAAATTCTTGGTCTGCCGCCGCCGATTTAGCTTTCGATACCGGCGAATGCCCTCCAGATCGAGAAGATAAAAGTGCTCGCTGCCGGTGCTAAAATCTGGGCGCACGAGAATATTGGCGTCCTTGAGATCATTATGATAGACGTTTTGCTGGTGCAGGCAACGAAACAACTCAGCGATCCCTTGTAAGAACCGCTTGCGCCGCCGGGTTCCCTCTTTCCCTTTCATAGCCAGCAGTTCTTCCCGCCAATACGCGTCCGCGGTCTTTCCGTTTTCGATCTCCTCCGATAAAAAAAAACTTCCGTTCAACATTCCCCATGACCTTGAGTCCACTGCAGCCAAGGGGCGTGCTGTCCGGATACCGGATTCAGATAAAATAGCTGCTCCGTTAAGTGATTTTAGAGCTCCGGAGGACTGAAACAAGGATCCGAATCGATAGCGCCAAGAAAAGGCATTGTAACGTTTGAGATAGACCGTTTTCGCGTCGCCTTGGATTTCGATCTTGACGCGCGCAACTTTAATCTTTTTCTGGTCTTTAATGATCTCGCACCCGGGCAAGTCAAAGAAATGATCTGGATCGGGCGCAAGGTTACTCACCAGGTCTTTGGTTAAAGTTCGTACCACGTGTAGCGACAACGATCCGCGCCTTTCCAAGACGAATTCACGATGATGATGCACAACGATCCTGCTCAATAATTCCTTTAAGAAACATGTCTAACTTACTAAAATGGTTGCTCCATGAGTAAGCTTCAGCCAGCTCTCTCGCGGCCACAGAAAAATTCCCATTGCGGCCTTGCTCCAGCATTGCCAACAGCTTGGCTACCAGTTCTTTGGGATCCTCTGGATGGGCGACGATCCCTTCTGCCAGTTTACCCTTGAGAATCTCGGACGCGCCGACGACCTGACTCACCACAGCGGGTAATCCTACTGCCAAGGCCTCTAAAACCACATTGCCAAAAGCCTCTTGGACTGCCGGCAGCGCCAGTAGATCCGCTGCGCCGTAGTAGCTCTCGACGTCATCGCGTCTTCCGACGAAGATAACTTTCCCCTTGGCTCGCTCCTCGGCCAGTGCTTGATATCTGGCCCGCTGCGCGTCATCCCCAACCACGACGAGATACGCGTCTTTCATTTGCGGAGAATTCCATGCTTTCAGTAAACGAGCCAAGCCTTTCCGGCGAAAGCCGCTGCCGACAAATAACACCGTAGGCGCATCCAATGGAATGTGCCACTGTTTTCTTATAGGTGTACGAAATTTATCGCGCAGGCTAAAATGAAATCGTTTCTCATCGACGCCGTTATGAATCACAGTAATTCTCTCTTCGCGAATCGTATAGGTAGCCAACAATTCTCGCTTGACCTCCTCGGACACGGCGAGAATTCGTTTGTAATGACCGGGCTGAAATTGTCGCCGCTCTAAAGCTAGAAGGCTCTGGTGATACGGGCTCAAGTGCTGCCATACACGGCGACGCAACCCACCCTCCTTACCCAACTTTTGGAGAAACGCCCGATGGGAACCGCCACCGCTTCGAAGAACGTCTTGGCAGATCATTCGCCCGAAGCTCACAACCAGGTCGCAAGCGTACGGACGGATTATCTTGGGAGCGACCTTGGCAAAACTCCACAGTCGCGCGGTGCGGCCTAGCGGAACGACAGGTATGGAATGCGCGTGTGTCCCCGGCGGCGGATCGATTGCAAATTCGCTACAAAACAGATGGACCTCATGGCCCAGGTCTCTCAGCCCACTTGCGGTTCTATAGAAATCTGCTTCGGTCCCGCCCCTTCTATCTAACCGCTTATGGGCGAGCGCAATTCTCATGAGAACATGGCCTTAAGCCGAGCCGCAGGGGTTGAATGCTTAAACATTATGGACACAACCGTTCTATGTAAGTTCACTATGCCACCGCATCAATTGCCTGAAGCTGCCGTTCGCCTCCACCGAGTCACACTCTTTACGCCGTTGACGGGTCTTGCGCTCCAACCATGAAAGCAGGCGTCGCTCCTTGTTTCCCCATTCCTCTAATCCGAGGTAATGGCTCAAGAACCGCACGCGGTCTTGAAGCGTTATACCAGGGAGCGGAATACGATTTAACTGTAGCAGATTACGCCGCCAAAGAACGTGAGGAATCCATTTCGGATACCGCTGGGTGCGATCATTGTCCATGAAAAACAAGCGGCTTCCCTTCCCAGCGCATCGGGATACAAAAATGTTAGTTGGTACAAGGTCGCCGTGCACGAAACCCAACTGGTGTAAACGTCGAACTTCCAGTGCTAATTGCTTCAAACCGTTTCGTTTCTCGAGCAATGACATGCTTTCGACACCCGAGCCGTGTTGCCTAAGGAAGGCTGGTAAGGATTGACCCTTCACTTCTAGGGTCAACACGAAAGCTTTTCGCAATAAGCCATGCTCCCTCTTCTCTCCAGCAGCCACGGTGAGCGGGACGTTGAAATTGAACCGTGTCAAGGCTGCCGCTTGGCGCATAGAGCGAAGCGCCTTTGAGTCTCGAAAGATATCCTTGAACCTGCTCATGCCGGAGGAACCGTGAAATATTTTCAAAAAAAGCACATCATCACCCGCTCCAAAAGGAGCTTTTACTTGCAGCGTTTGCGGGTGCTTTGACGATGGTTGCTTTTCTATAAGCGGCAAGACGACTTGCCAAAGTTCTTCCCGCCATTTTTCACGGAGAATCCAAAGGGACCATTCTCCGTCTTGACGATGGGAGTAATCAGCGCTGAGTCTCATAGACCGGCGCACCGTTCCGCTCGCGTGAGAGACCAATCTCGATCTTTGCCATGATTGTTTCGACCTCGATCGATTGCATGCACACCCGGCCAATCGGGCAATGCCTACGGTAACAAGGCGAGCAGTCCGCTTTTCCTTGAATCACTAGCTCCTCGAACCCGTACGGCCCGGTGCGAGACGGACTCGTAGCGCCCCATAATGATACGACCGGCGTACCCACCGCCGCAGCAATGTGCATTAAACCGGTATCCGGTCCCACTGCGATCTTTGCCCTCGCGATGATCCCTACCGCCTCCTTGAGTGAAGTACGGCCCACCAAGTTAGTAATCCCTTGACCGCAAGCAATCTCGACCTCCCCTGCGAGGGTCGCGTCCGGTTCGCTGCCAAGCAAAACAACGTTAAGACCATAACGCTTCCGTATAAGGGTCGCGCAAGATGATATTTGCGTCGGGAACCATCCCTTACTCTCCCATCGACTGCCGACAAAGAGCGTGGCAAATGCGCCGCGTACGTTTGCCAGACGGCGATCAACACCCACCTGTTCCTCCTTCGTCAACGAAAGCTTCCACTCCACCGGTTCGGGCACCAGGCCAAGGTACTCAGCAAACTTCAGGTAATGGTTGAACTTAGAGATGCCGTTCTCCACAGCAGGAATGTGGTGATTATTGAAAACCCAATTGAATTCCTTGCAGTCAAGCCGATGAAAGCCCAAACGATGTGGAGCCCCACTCCAGCGACTGATAATGCCGCTTTTCAAATGGCGTTGCAGATCCAACACTAAATCGAAACGACCGGCGCGAATTCTCCGCAGGAACGGCCCAAGCTGGCTCCACCAGCGGGTACGGTCAAAAAGAATGACCTCGTCCACCGCGGGATGATGTTCCACCAGCGGCAGACAAGGCGGTTCGACTGCCCACGCGAGCGTCGCCTTCGGAAACCCGCGGTCAAGAAGATTGGCCAGCGGCAATGCGCGGGTCACATCACCGATGGATCCATGAAGAACCACGAGAATCTTCTTTGGTTCAAGGTTCGTCTGCATTGCGCCCATAATATGAATCGACGAACATCTTCCAATCATTGGCGGAAAGATACTGCCGCTTCGGGTCCAGTTTATTGGCCGACCGGAGGAGGCGGTCGAGGTTTCTCTGTACCATGGTCGGCGGAACCCCCCCCAAGAAAAGCATAGCCCGGTCAAAGTCGATGATATAGCCCTTCACGCCGTCGGATTCCCGCCGCACCAAGATATTTTTCAGGTTTAGATCCCGATGGTAGATCCCTTCTCGATGCAAATCGCGGAGGCTGCCTGCCACCGCGTCGAAAACCTTCTTAGCTCCTGTCTGAAGAACGAGACCATCGCGCATAGCCGTCCATAGATCCTCGCCACCATCCAACTGCCGTGTCACAAGCCAGCCACGGTAAAACGGCCCCCAAACAGGCTTCACGCAAGCACCCAAGACCTCGACCGTGGGAATGCCTCGTCGGCGCACCTCTTCCGTGATCGCCAACTCTCTAAAAGGGCGCGGCGGCCAAGTAAAAAAAATTCCATGCAGCAAATGACGAAACAAACCTCCGTGTCGATAGGAGCGGATCAGCGCCGTATCCCCGTTGCGAAGCTGAACCTCTCTTAGCCTGGCTCTTCCCTCAAATACGGTCGAGTCCTTGTTATCCTTATGGTCTCGCTTCGTACATTCCTCAATCGTAAGAAATTCCGCGACATCCTCTCGAACGATCATCAAGGTCGCGTGCTCATCAACGACTTTTTTGAATCCCGAGGGAACAACCCCCCACGCCCGATCTCGGGAGATCATCTTTTTCCTATATCCCCGGATGCTGTTCGCCCGCGATTCCTCAGTCCAAACCAAACGGTTGGGCTTCGTTTTAACACAGATTGAGGTTGACAATTTTTCGGGCACAGGGTGGATCAGACCATTACGAACTGGGGCGAATATCGATTCGCTGTCTTGAGATCCGGTGGGCTCGTCGCGTCAGTCGCGTCAAGTAGTCGCTCCACCGCCCGATAAACCTGCTCCGGACCGATGAGGCGTATACAATCTTCAGTGCCCAGGGGGCAACGCCGACCGCCATGGGAGCTGCATGGACGGCACGGCAGGTCCTTTTCCAACACAACCGCTTTGGATGAGTAGGGATAGAAACCGAGGGCAGGGGTCGTTGCGCAAAAAATTGCGACCACCGGTACACCTTCCGCCACGGCGATATGCATAGGTCCGCTATCATTAGTGACTAGAACTCTGCACAAGCTTAAAGCCGCGGGAAGCTCCCGAAGTGCAATCCTATCGACCAAGCTCACGCCGCAACCGCCACACAGTTCTTGGACTTTGGCAATGACCGCAGCGTCTTCGGGACCGCCGAATAGAAGTATTTCACAAGGGTATCTTTCCTTTAGCATTCCGATAAGTCGCGCAAAACCCTCCGCCGACCAGCGTTTCGTAGCCCAAACGGATCCTGGATGCAATCCAACCAGCATCTTCGAAGTATCCACCCCCAGAGATCGGAACCGCTGGATAACTTTTTCCCGCGCCTCTGCTTTGATCGGCAAATCCAGTATGCGTTCGCACGCTTCGGTCCGTATTCCCAATCCTTCAAGAATTGACAGCGTGCGCTCCACGTCGTGTCGCTCCGCATCCCGGTTGACGCGCACATGGAACAGGAAAGAGCTCTTGCTCTGGGCAAAGCCCACCCGGAACGGTATGCTTGCGAGAAACAAGAGGAGCCCGCTACGAAAGGATTTATGCGGGCACAAGGCCATCGTAAATCCCTTACCCCTAAGCAGCTTCGCCTTCCGCCACAAACCGATCCATCCTCGGTCGGTTCTCTTTTTGTCGTCTACGATGATTTCATCAACGGCAGGATGATCCGACAAAAGCTCCTGTCCTAGTGACGTGCAAAGAAGGCTGAGCTTCGAGTTGGGGAATCGTCGCTTTATTTCGGATAGCAAGGGGAGAGTTAAAACAGTATCACCGAGAAAGCTCGTCTGAACCACCAAGACCTTATCCCAAATCCGTGGATCCATGATTTACAGTCGTGTGGCCTCATCGATCAACATCACCGGAATATCGTCCTTGATGGGATACAGCAGGCGGCACGCATCACAAATCAAACCGTCCCCGTTCTCGTTTAGACGAATGTCTCCCTTACACTTGGGACACGCCAGGATATCCAACAACTCTTTGCTTATCGACATCGAATATACTCCTTTGCTCAAAACTCCTAGATTAACCTTGACACGGCAGTCTCATTCGCATGATTCTCATTTTCCCATTGCGGAAATCCATTCCCATTGGCGCGCCAAACCTTCATCCAATGAAACCAATGGCTTATAGCCGAGCTTCTTTTTTGCCTGACCTAAACTCGCACGGGTGCGACGGACGTCGCCCCTTTGTCGATCAAATCTCTTTAACTTTGCCTTTCGACCGCTTACTTTCTCCACCAATTTGATCGCATTGAGTAGTGTAATCTCGCCGCCGCCCCCTAAGTTGAAGACATCCCCGGAGCCCGGGTAAAATGCTGCGGCCGTCAATCCGTCAACGATATCCGCGCAATAGGTAAAATCACGGCTTTGTTTTCCGTCGTCATATAAGGGAATTTCTTCATCGACAAGTAAGCGCCGCATTAGAATGTGAAAAAACATATCAGGCCGCTGCCGCGGGCCGTAAACGGTAAAAAACCGGAGCGAAACCGTGGGAATCCCAAACGCTTTCCAGTAAAGGTAACAGAGATGTTCGGCGGCCAGCTTGCTGACCCCATAGGGCGATACCGGTCGGGTTCCGCCGCTCTCTCTCATCGGCAGATCATCGGTATCACCATAGACGGAAGAAGACGATGCATAAACGAATTTTCTGACCTTGACCTGCTTGCAGGCTTCTAACAAGAGCTGGGTCGCCAATATATTGTTGTGCGAGTAATGAGAAAACTCCTCCCCCCAGCTGGAGCGAACCCCCGGCTGGGCAGCTAAATGAAAGATATAATCCGTCTGATTCAGTAGTTGGTGCAATTCAATGTTAACCAGATCATCGTTGATGAACTTGAAGGACGGATGCTTGGCGAATTGCGACAAATTCGAATCTTTGAATTCCCGTGCATAGTTATCCAAGAACTTGTCCACACCCACCACTTCGTGACCCAACCCAAGCAACTTCTCGGCCAGGTGAGAGCCGATAAAGCCGGCAACGCCAGTGATCACTGATTTCATCTAATGCCTTTCCTGAATCGCGCTGTTCCGCGCCTGCCTCGAAATTCCGGTCGGCCGATTTTCATCAGAGGAAGGCCGAGAATACCCGAAAAACATTGGACCGTGTATCCAACATTCTAGTTGTCTTTGGGTTTCCTTTGAATGCGATCGACGATTGCCTGAATGAGACGGTCGCCGTTTTCCACGGCCATCGCTACTCGCAGGGCCAACAATTTTTCCCGGCCGAATGGAAAGCGGATCAGCTTAAGAATATCCTTCTCGGTGGTGATGATCAGATCGGCATTTCGCGCCGCCCGGTTGATTTGTTGCCAGTCCTGCGAGGAGTAGCGATGGTGATCTGCGAATTCCAGTACATCAACGATCTCACCTTCCCAGTCATGAATGATCCGATAAAATGGCTCCGAATTCCCAATGCCCGTGACGGCTACGATCTTCCGGCCCGCCAATAGACTCAATGGATACTCTTTCCAACGTCGTGATTCAAATCCGACTAAAGCCACTGGTTCAAGGCCGCCATGGAAAACAATCCGCTGTTTGGCTTTGGATACCACCCGTCCCCATTTGTCCTTTGCGCCGGTAATCAACAAGAGGTCGGCCCGATCAATTGCTCTCCTGGGTTCGCGAAAGGGACCAGACGGAAGAACCCAGCCGGTTGAATCGGAGCCCAGGAGCACAACGTCTACGTCCCTCGCCAGTTGCCGGTGTTGAAAGCCGTCGTCCAGAATAAAAACGTCCACAGGATTATTCTTGATCGCCTCGAGAGCACCCTTATAACGCGGGTTAGAGACCGCAACGGTCAATCCGAAAAGTCGGGCCATCATTGCCGGTTCGTCGCCGAACTCATCGACGTTTGCAGAAAAGTTAGCCGTGAGTAGCAGAGGCTGATTGCTTTTTCTGTGATAACCCCGACTGAGCACAGCGATTCTAAAACCGAGCTTTTGTAATTCCTGAGCAACCCAGACCACCGTAGGGGTTTTCCCCGTACCGCCCACTGTCAAGTTGCCGATACTGACGACACATTGATTAAGAGTTTGGCTTGTTTTCCAGCCAACGGAATAGAGGGCGTTGCGCGTTTGCACGCCCAACCAATAAAGGCAGGATAGGGGTAAGAACGAGAGCCACAATAATCTTCCCAAAACTCCGCGACGTTCCCAAACCCGACGAATCCACCGGCCGCTCATCTAACTCGGATCGCGGCTTTAATTTGCAGCTTCATAGCGCTTGTAGATAACGGGACAATAATTCAGAAGTCCGCTCACCGACACGGTGTTCATCCACCGCAACCTGGTAAGCTTTCTCGCCCATTGCTAGACGCTTGTCCGCATCGCCCAGAAGCTCGGTGATCTCGCGAACCAGGTCTTCTACCCCCCGAACTTCAACTCCCCCTCCCTTTGCTTTCATCTCCTCGGCGATCGCTGCAAAGTGCGCCATGTGGGGCCCGAATAGAACGGGCTTGTGAACGCGGGCAGGCTCCAATAGATTATGCCCTCCTGCATCCACCAGGCTCCCACCCACGAACGCAATATCTCCAAGCGCATAAAATTCCTGAAGATCGCCCAGGGTATCCAAAAAGCAGATGTCCTCCATGAGAAAGCTTCGGCCATTGGACTGGCTCTTCTTTTGAAACTCCATTCCCTTCGCCCTGAGTAACCTTTCGACCTCAGGAAAGCGCTGCGGATGCCTCGGCGCTAAAACCATCTGAAGATCGGGGAAGCTTTCTTTCAAACATCGAAAAGCATCCAGTAAAATTTCCTCTTCGCCCCGGTGTGAACTCCCCGCTACCAACAAGCGACGCCCGTCGGATTTCCTTTTGAGATCAACGGACTCCGAGATCACGGGGTCATGAGCGAAACCATTTCCCGATCCCACGAGCTTCAAATTGCCGGTGACGAATACCTTTTCCGGATCCGCTCCAAGCCTTTTGGCACGGCTGGCATCTTCCTCGCTCTGCATCCCCATGGACGCAAAGTTTCGGAGCACGCCGCGAAAAAACCAGGATAATGAGGAATATTTGTTGAACGACCGCGGAGAAAAACGCCCACTCAAGAGCAGGGTCGGAGTCCCTCTCCGATGCGCCAAGCGAAGCATATTCGGCCAAATTTCCGTCTCCAAAAAAACCACCACTGACGGATCAACAGCGGACAGGGCTCTTTTTACAATCCACGGGTGATCCAGGGGGAAAAAGATCACCGCGGCGTCGGATATCACGCGACGAGCCGTCTCATAACCCGTGGTGGTAAACGCCGAAACAACAATCTTCCGCCCGGGAAAACGTTTTCTAATTTCTTCGACTAGACGGCCCGCGGATAATACTTCGCCCACTGAGGCTCCATGGATCCACACCGGTCGAGTATGGTTCACAGCGCCTCTCACTTCCCGGCCGTAAAATCCAAGCCGCTGGCCCACACCCATACTGTATCGCTTTCCCAACAGGCACAGCACCGGTAAAAACGGCAGACCGATCAGTAACAATACGGTCGCTAGCGCGTTGTAAACCCAGTACGTCACCGGTTTTTCGCGGAGATCAGTGAAGCATCTCCGGGTTGAGTGGGTTTTCTTCTTCCAACATCTGCAAGGAGTAGAGTCGGCTGTATTCGCTCTTTCGAGCCAACAACTCTTCGTGGGTTCCTTCTTCAGCGATGGTTCCGTCAACCAAAACCACGATACGATCCGCGTTCCGTATGGTCGATAAGCGATGGGCGATAACCAGCGTTGTCCGTTCGGTCATCAAATGCTCCAGGGCTTCTTGAACCATTCGTTCTGAGTCCGAATCGAGGGCTGAAGTAGCTTCGTCAAGAATTAGAATCGGCGCGTCTTTAAGGAGTGCCCGCGCAATTGCCAGCCTCTGCCGCTGGCCGCCAGACAGCTGCATTCCCATCTCGCCGATTTGCGAATCGTAGCCGTTTGGCATGGACCTTATAAACTCGTCCGCATGAGCCGCCTTAGCCGCGGCAATGACATCATCCATCCCACGTTCCGGATCGCCATAGGCAATATTGTTTCGCACCGTATCGTCAAAGAGAAACGTGTGTTGGGTTACGATGCCGATTTGAGAGCGCAGCGTTGCCACACTTACGTCCCGAATATCTACTCCATCAATCGTAATTTGGCCCGAGTTCACATCGTAGAAACGAGGAATCAAATCGGCCAGGGTGCTTTTCCCGGCACCGCTCATGCCCACCAACGCAACCACTTCGCCCGCTCGGATGGTTAGATTAATGCGACTCAGCACCGGCTTTGCCCCGTAGGCGAAGCTCACATCATGAAACTCGATCGCCTTCGCGAAGCGCGGCGCCATTTTAGCCTCTGGCTTGTCACTGATGCTCGGAGGTTCGTCAAGTATCTCAAATACCCGCTCTGCCCCGGCAAGTCCCTGATGAAGGACTGTGTACGTCCGGGTGAGGCTTTTGAACGGCTGGTACATGAGGAACATAGCCGCCATAAAGGCCAAGAATTCACCCGGGGTACGGCCCCCCGCAACGACGTTGGACCCGCCGTACCATACCACCGTGCCGATCCCAAAAGCGGCGAGCAACTCCATCATCGGCGTCACGATACCTCTGATTCGGCATGCTCTTAGGGATTGTTTGAATAGCCGAGAATTCTCCCTGGCGAATCTTTGGAGTTCATACTCTTCCATCCCGAAAGCTTTCACGATTCGGTTGCCTTGAATGCTCTCCTGTAAAAAGACGGTCAACTTCCCCGTACTGATCTGCCCGCGCTTGGCGAATCTTTTGATTTTCCTGCTTAGCCGTATGACCGGCAACACCGAGGCCGGGAAGACGACAAACGCGAGCGATGCCAAAAACCAATCCTTAATGAAGGCAACCACGACCAGTACGATAAGCGAGGTTGTGTCTTTCAAAAACGAAGCCAAGGCGTCAGTCAACGCCGAACGCAAAAGGGTGACATCGTTGGCGACCCGGGAGATCAGGGTCCCACTGGGATGACGGGAAAAAAAAGACAAGGACATGAATTGCAGATGTCGGGCTAGCAGATTCCGGACGTCCTGGATGATGCGGAGTCCGACATAGTCACTCAAATAACCTTGGCCAAAATTTAGCAGTCCCCGGATCAAAAAGATTCCGATAATCGCGGGCGGAAGGTAATAGAGCATAGCGACGTCTTTTTTGACAAATACGTCATCCATCATCCACTGGACCAGAAAGGGCATTGCCCCTTCTGTAGCACTGTAACCCAGCATACAGACCATCGCCAATACGAAATACGGCCAGACATAGGGCTTAAGATATTGGAGCAATCGCAAGTAGTTCTTCAAGAAGTCTCCTCGATCGCGACGCTGGACCCTTTACCCATCATGGACATGGCGATATTAGCAACCCGATCGGCCGCCCCAGGCGTGCCTAATTTTTCTCGCAGCGTCACCAGTTTTCTAACGATTCTGTCCCGCAAATCCCGGTTCTCCAATAAGGTGCGCGTCTCTCGCACAACTCCCGCCGCCGTAAAATCAGCCTGGATGAGTTCGGGAACCACCCGTTTACCCGCCATAATATTCACCATCCCAACCTGTCTAACCTGGACCAGCATTCTCGCGAGCGCATACGTAAGCCAGGACAAACGGTAGACAACAATCATGGGCTTCAAAAGCAACGCCGTCTCTAATGTGACGGTGCCTGATGCCGTCCATGCCAAATCACAGGCATTCAAGGCGTCGTAGCGTTTGGCTTCAACGATCGGAATCCTTAAGGGAACCCGCTCCAACAGGGATTCCACTTCATGACGACCCACCGTGCTGGCGCGAATCACGAAAAACTGAACCTCCGAGTCCTTACTGAGTCGCAGTGCCGCATCCAGCAATACCGGCAGATGATACAAGACTTCGCCCCGCCGGCTCCCCGGCAAAATTGCGATGGTTCGCTTCCCCGCATCCAAAGCGAGTTGGGCTAACACCGCCTCACGGGGCTCTCGGGTACGAACGATATCGAGCAAGGGGTGACCCACAAAGCTAACTTTGACTTTCCGCCGTTCGTAAAACGGCACTTCAAACGGAAACACGACGGCCATATGATCGACATATCTGGCGATCTGACGAACCCGACCTCGTCGCCACGCCCAAATCTGTGGGCTGATATAGTAAAGAACGGGTATCTTTAGTTGCTTTGCGAGTCTTGCCAAGCGCAAATTAAATTCCGGAAAATCAATCAACACCAGTAGGTCGGGTCTTCGCTCGCGCATGGCCTGGCGCAAAGTACGATAGGCCCGCCAAATGTTGCCCAGACTGCCGGCGAGTTCCACGAATCCCATGCCGGCAAGTTGGGATACGTCCAAAAGCGCCTCAAACTTAGTCTGCTTCAATTGTTCACCGGCAACACCAAAAAATCGTAGCGTTTGATCCTTACCGCTGAGAGCCTTGACCAAATGGGCGCCATGAATATCTCCGGAGGCTTCTCCCACGACCAGCATGACTTGCTTTGATTGTACAGCCATTTTGGAACCGGATGATCAACAGCATTTTATAGTTGTCCACTAATCATCGAAGCTATTTCCAGGGCCCGTAATCCTTCCGCGCCACTGACCAATGGGAGCGATCGGGTTCGCACACAATCAAGAAACGAATCGATCTCGTCGGCCAAGGCATCGGCCTCTTTGATCTCGATGGTTTCAGCGCGAATGTCCATCCATCCTCCGCCTGTGGGCGGCTTGTGAAAAATTTGCGCCCGCCGCTGATCATAGTCGATGGAAAGGTAGGCGTCCGGTTGAAAGAATCTGATCTTACGTTCGCGCTTTATAGAGACGCGACTGGCAGTTACATTAGCGATGCAACCGTTCGCGAACGTGATTCGTGCGTTGGCTATATCAGGTTTGTCCGTCAGCACTGCCACCCCGACGGCTTCTACCCGATCCACAGCAGAGCGTACGAGGCTGGCGATGACATCGATGTCGTGGATCATGAGATCCAAGACCACATCCACATCCGTGCCTCGTTCGACGAACGGCGCCAGCCGATGACACTCCACGAATCTGGGTTCTTGAATGACATTTTCGAGGCGCCGGATAGCGGGATTAAATCGTTCCAGATGCCCGACTTGGAGAATGAGTCCTTTGACCCCTGCCAGATCCACCAACTCTCGGCCCTGGTGAATATCGGCGGCGATAGGCTTCTCGACCAAAACATCGACGCCACGTTCGAGGAAATAGCTCGCGATTTCAAAGTGTAGGCGCGTCGGTACGGCGACACTGACGCACTGAACTCGCCCGGATAGCTCTCGATAATCCGTAAGCGCGGCGACACCTAATTGACTTGCCACCGATTCCGCCCGCCCTTTGTCGATATCCGCTACCGCTACTAGACTCGCTTTTCCAGAACCTGCGTACTTTTCCGCATGGAATTTTCCCAGATAGCCCACTCCAACAACGGCCGTGGCGACTTTGGCCTGATCAATCACGGAGTGCCACCACTGAAATCCCGAATTCCTCGGCCTGTTTGAGTAACAAATCTTTCTCCAGAAGAATCGTCTTGCCAGCCTCCACCGCCAGCACGGTTCCACCCGTCTCACGGAGCTGCCTTAGAGTTGCAACGCCGACGGCCGGGACATCGAATCGAAGATCCTGCTCCGGTTTGCTGACTTTGACGACCACAAACCCTGACCTGGCCAACTTGCCGCCTCGTTCAATGGCGGCATCCGTTCCTTCCAAGGCCTCCACGGCGACCACGATTTGCTTCTTGACCACAATCGTTTGTCCGATACCCAAGCGACCGATTTCCTTGGCAACGCGAAAACCAAATCGGACATCCTCCCACTCCACGGCGCTCGGGGCGCGTCGGGTTAAGACTCCTTCAGAAGCAACGATCTGAGGCACACAGAGGGTGGAGTTCAAAATCTTGATGCCTTCGCTTTCCAACTCTTCGGCTACACCGCGAAGCAACGCGTCATCGTCCTTGCTCTTGATCCGAGCCAAAAACTTTGCTCCCCGCAGGTCGGGCCGAAAATTCTCCAAAAATTTAACTTTATGAATCCCCCCCGCCATGACCGCTTCCGTAATTCCGGCACGGAGAAATGTCCGGATCATTTTCCCCAACTGCCCGACATAGATCCACGTAACGTCTTCCAGAAGATCTTCTATTTCCTTGACCGTTTCGCCGCGATGCGCAACGGCCACCAAGGAATAGCCTTCCTTTGTTGCTTGCTCCGCGAAAATAAGGGGAAACTTTCCGTTCCCCGCAATCAGCCCTAATTTTTTCACCGGTGGTTGATGAAGCGGTCAGAGTAAGGAGACGGACCGTCGAAGTCTAGATTCGTGTTATCGACAGACCCCTCGTTGGGAATTTTCCACGAAGGTTACCAACTGCTCCGTCTCGGCATAGCCGGATAATTCTTGTCGAACTTTCATGATCGCATCGCGGATCTTCAATTTTGATCGGAACATGATTCGATAAGCCTTCCTTAGCGCCTCAATTTTTTCTTTCTCAACCCGTCGGCGCTTGAGACCCTCTAAATTGAGGCCACGCAGCCGGGCCCGATCGCCCGTCGCATTACAATAGGGTGGCACGTCCTTCGACACCATCGAACCTGCGCCTAGAATAACCCCGCTTCCGACTCTCGTAAACTGATGAATTCCAACCAGCCCGCCGACGATCACATAGTCTTCGATAATGACGTGACCACCGAGTGTTGCTCCATTCGCGATGATATTATGGTTACCCAAGACGCAGTCGTGGGCGATGTGGCAATACATCATCAGTAGGTTACGGTCCCCGATCCGGGTTACCATTCCACCGCCCTTCGTTCCAGGATTGATGGAAACGAACTCTCGAATGGTATTGTGATTGCCGACGATGAGCTCGCTGGGCTCCCCCTTGTATTTCAAATCCTGCGGTACGGAACCGACCGTGGCGAACTGAAATATGACGTTACCTTCGCCCAGCGTCGTCCGCCCTTCGATCACGACGTGAGATTTGATACGGGATCCCTTGCCGATCCTTACGCATCCACCGACAATTGAATAGGGTCCAATCTCGACATCAGAATCGATCTCCGCGCGCTGGTCAACCAGGGCCGTTTCGTGAATCCTTGTCATGTCTAGAACATACCTCCCACCCGCAAGGCTAAAGTATGTCTATTTCCATGGCAGAGATTTCGGCTTGCGCAACAACTTTCCCGTCGACGGTGGCGACGCCTTGCATTTTCCAGAAGGAGCCGCGTCGTTTCAAGCAGGACAATTCCAATCGCAATTGATCCCCCGGCTCCACTGGCCGCTTAAACCTCACACGTTCGAGCCCGGTTAACACAAAGACTTTGCCGCTGTCCATTCCGCCGCGCGCTTTGTGCGCAAATATCGCTCCTACCTGCGCCATGGCCTCGCATATCAGAACTCCGGGCATGACCGGGCGAGCGGGAAAATGCCCCTGAAAGAAAGGTTCGTTAAAGGAAACGTTCTTAATCCCGACGATTTTGTCCTCGCCGTGTATTTCGACGATCCGATCCACTAGCAAGAACGGGTAGCGGTGCGGGAGGTATTTAAGAATCTCTTTAACGTCCAGCATCTGCTTATGATTTGTTGTCATTTGACTTGACTAGCTCCGACACCTTCTTCTCCAGATTCCGCACCAGGCTCCATAATCTCGGTAATTGTGGCAAGAGCGTGACGACCTTAAGCCATTCTCGATGAGGCGCGGCGTGGAGGCCGCTCGACCGCATAACTCCAGGCGGAACGGACTGGAGAATACCGGACCCCGGTCCGATCCTAGCGCCATCCCCTATAGTCAGATGATTGATGATTCCAACACGTCCACCCAGCATAACGTCCTTACCGATTCGAGTGCTTCCGGCTATGCCCGCTTGCGCGGCAATAATCGAATTTTCACCGACCACCACGTTGTGCGCGATCTGGACCAGGTTGTCGATTTTGACGCCTCTGCCAATGATGGTTCGTCCAAGGGTAGCGCGGTCTACCGTGGTGTTCGCACCTATCTCCACATCGTCCTCTAATTCCACGATTCCCACTTGGGGAATTTTAACCCGCTGTTCACCCTCCCCCGCATATCCAAATCCATCGCTCCCTATAACAACTCCGGCGTGCAACACGACTCGGCTTCCAATCCGACAACCGTCACGAACAACGACATTCGGATGTAGCACACAATCTTGCCCAACCTGAACTTGTTCTCCCAGAAATACACCGGAATAAAGAACGGTCCTCGCTCCGACACGTGTTCCTTTGCCCACAAAGACATGCGGGAACACCGTTACACCTGCCTCCAAATCGGCCGCAGGATCGATACTTGCTTGAGAGCTAATGTGCTCCCTGCAACTCGCCGATGGATTAAATAACTGTAAAATTTTAGCGAAAGCGACATAGGGGTCAGCAGCCTCTAGATACGCCTTGCGCCGTTCGGACGGAGATTCAAGAACCATTCCGGGGCCTACGATGACCGCGCTCGCCTTACAGGAAGCTAGCAAAGCTTGATAACGCGGGTTTGCGAGAAAGGTAATTTCACCGGGACCAGCCTCTTCGATGGACGCAACCTTGTGAATCACGATTCGACCATCGCCGACAACTCTCCCCCCAGCCTGTTGGGCCAGTTCAGATAGAGTTTTTCCTGCCGCAGTCACTTGGCCTTACTTCGAGCATTAAAAGCTTCGATGACACGGTTGGTGATATCAATGCCTTGATCGCTGTAGAGGATTTGTGAGCGCTCCAAGATCAGAGTAAACTTTTCCGCCTTTCCCACTTCATTGACGATTTTCTCCAATTCCTTGAGTATATCGCCGGTCATCTCACCCTCTTTTTGCCGGAGTTCCTGCTGCTGATCCTGCATGCCCCGTTGGTAATTGACATAGCGTCTCTGAAGTTCCGCTTCGAGATTTCGTTTTTCTTCGTCTTTGAGCAGGGGCCCTTTCTTGTCGAGATCGGTCTTCAACCGTTCTATTTCTGACTTTTCTCTTAATAGATCGGCCTCCGCCTTCTTGACCTGCGCTTGGAACCTTTCCTTAGCTCGCTTTCCCGCTTGCGACTCGCTAATGGCACGTTGAATGTCGATGAATCCGATCTTGACCCTCTCTTGCGACCAACCGACGCCAGTATAGAGAAATAAACAGATCGCGACTAAGAAATATCTCACTTGAACCTCCGAACTGCTACGATTTGGGCAGGTGAAGTAACGAAAATGCGCGCGGCGCTACGGTAGATTGCCAGCCGAAAAGCCGAGCACGGAAGTGTCATCGCCTGGTTTCTTGTTAAGGGGGAATCCCAGCTCCACGCGCAGCGGGCCAAAAGGAGAGATCCAACGCGCGCCCACTCCGACGGACCTGCGGAACTCACCCCAACTTATGCTCTGGGACGACCCAAAGGCTTGACCAACGTCAAAAAAAGCCAGGCCCCGCAGCCCGTACTGCTCCATGATCGGAAATAGAAGTTCAACATTCACAATGGCCTGTTTATCCCCACCGACAACGTCACCGTCTTCTTTGGGACCTAGACTCCTATCCGCAAAACCGCGCACCGAGTTGATTCCCCCCGGGAAGTACCGCTCAAAGAGGGGTAGATCGTGACCATTGCTACTAGATTTTGCATATCCCACACCATAACCCAACGCCCCGCCCAAGGCCAAAACATAGGATCCCCCCCAATTGGGATCCTTTAACAACGGATAATACCAGCGGGCACCGACGTCGGTTTTTATAAAGCGGCTATCGCCGCCCAATCCCGCCAACTTAACAGCGAAAAGCGATTTGGTTCCTTCCGTTGGATTGAAAAAATGGTCGCGGCTGTCATAGCTGAAACCTGGTATGACTGCGCTAGTCAAAGAACTTCCTTTGGCATCTTGTATGGAAGCGGGGGCTCCAGATTCGATATTGCTTATATTATCTTTTGTAAACTCGTAGCCGATCGAAGTCCGCATGTAATCCCACATCGTTAGGGGCGCATCGCGATTCAATTCGTCGCTCCCCTTTGAGAGCTCGCTACCGCGGTTCCCCCAAAAGGGAAACGTAAAGCCTTTTAGGGGATAACTGGTAGTCACAGCCATGCCGATTTTTCGCTCATTAAAGTCGGGATAATCCTGCTCCGTATTAAAGGCCGTGACACCCAAAGCAACTCTGGAATCATTGAGATAGGGCTCGTTATAACTGACGATAAAATCCTGTTGTTTAGATCCGATGGCAAAGGTTCCATTGAGACTTTGCCCACGCCCGAAAAGATTCCTTTCCGAAACCCCCGCATTGAATAAGAACCCATTACCGCCGCTATAACCTGCCCCGATGGTGAAAGTTCCGGTGGGTCCTTCTTTGACGTCCACCAATAAATCAACGGTGTCCGGTTGACCGGTTTTCTTAGTCGTCAATTGAACGTCTTCAAAGTATCCCGTCCGTTGAAGGGCATTGCGGCTCTGCGTAACCTTACTGCCGGAATAGAGTTCTTGTTCCGTTGCCTCGAGCTCTCGGCGCACAACTTTGTCCCTAGTCTTGGTATTGCCGGCAATCAGGACGCGGTTAAAATAAACCGGCGGCCCTTTGGTAATGAGCAGTGCTACGTCCACCTTTTTCTCGGGCGCGTTGACTTTGGTAAGAGGGTCCACCTGCACGAATGCGAAGCCTTTGTCGGAATACATATCCGTGATAGTGGTAATATCCTCGCGGAGGCGGCTTCCTCGGAAAATCTGCCCCGTTGTTAGCTTCACTTGCTTTAGCATTTGCTTGCCGTCTTGAATCAGATCGCCGCCGATCTCGACCTTGCCCACACGGTATTGTTGTCCTTCATCGACCCGAATGACCACTTCAAGTCCATCTCGATCCCTGAAGATAATTGGCTCATCGATTTTATGATCGATATAACCGTGATCGTAATAATGGTTTGACAAGATCGCGATATCGTTGGTGAGAATATCACGGTCCAAGACTCCACGGTTTGTTACAAAAGAGAAAATCCATTCCTCTTTAGTGGCCATCAATCCCCTGAGTTCCCCCTCGCTGAAGGTGCGATTACCCTCAAACGAAATCTTTTTGATCAATAGCCGTGTCCCTTCGACAACGTCCAATACCAACACCGCTTGATTGCTAGACTCGACGGAAAGCGCGTAGTCCACTTTAGCGTTGACGTATCCTTGCTCGTTATAAAGTTTTCTAACCTTGTCGACACCCTCTGCCACTCTCCCCTGGTCAAGAATCGTTCTCGGAGTTACTCCAAGGGCTGTTTCGATCTTGTCGCGGCCAATCTGGGAATTGCCCTGTATCTTGACTTCCCGGACGTACGGTTTTTCCTTCACCGTATAGGTTAACACCCCATCCGGTGAAATTTCAGCCTGAACATCGTCAAAGAAACCCATTCGATAGATCGCCTTGACATCTTGCTCAACGACAGCCCGATCGAATAGCTCTCCCGGGCGGTTCTTGATGTGCAAGCGAATCCCGTCCTCCTCAACCCTCAGGTTGCCGGCGATCTTTACCTCTTTTAAGACAACCTTTTCCTGCGCGAAGCCGGGAAGAGAAAAGCCAATAAAGACTGTTACTGTAAAGATAAAAAGAAAAAACCGAAATTGACGGAATCCTGATCGGGTTTTCATGACTCGGCGATAGCCATGGGAATTACCGCTAAAGTCTCTTTTTTGTAGCAAATTCACGTACTTTTGTAAAGCTAATTCTTGGGCTGATGCTCAAGCGGGACCAACGACCCGCTCTGAAGCTCCACCCGGCGGCCAATCTTCGCAGCAAACTCCCGATTATGAGTAGCGACAACTAAAGCTATACCCTTTTCTTGATTCAACTCAAACAGTAGATCCTGGACTTCCTCGCCGATCCTTAAATCCAAAGAACCCGTGGGCTCGTCCGCCAAAATGAGTTTGGGTTGCAAAATCACCGCGCGCGCCACAGCCACGCGCTGCTGCTCCCCACCCGATAACTTTCCCGGCCGATGATGCATGCGATCTTTCAGGCCAACCTTTTCCAGCAGTTGCTCTGCCTCTTTCTTGGCACGTTGCGCTTCGATTCCTTGAATCAGCGCTGGAAACATAACATTTTCCAGTGCCGTAAAATCCGGCAACAGATAATGGAACTGAAAGACAAAGCCGATCTCCCGGTTTCGAAAATGGGCTAATGCGACCTCGTCATCCATCGGAATCTCTTTGCCCTGATACAGAATCTGGCCCGCGGTCGGCCGGTCGAGGGTCCCGAGAACATGCAGCAACGTACTCTTCCCCACTCCGGACTCGCCAATCACGGCCAGCCGCTCGCCGGTTTTCAGTTCAAGGTCTAACCCTCGCAAAACCTTTATCTCTTCACCGCCCTCGACAAACGATTTGTGGAGATTTCTTACTGAAAGGAGATTACTCATACCGGATGATTTCAACCGGGTCCAGTTTTGCCGCCTGCCGTGCCGGATAGATACTGGCGACAAGGCATACAACCAGCGAAGCAAAACCGACGAGCAGGAAATTACTCAAGTAAATCCTTACCGGGACGGTAGAGATGAGAAAGACATCTTTGGGAAGCTCAATGAAGCGATACTCTTGAATCGCCACGCAAATGGCCAGTCCCAAAAATACCCCGAGGAGGGTCCCCACAACGCCGATCACGCAACCCTTGATTAAGAAAATCCTTCGAATGCTGTCTCGACTCGCACCCATTGACTGAAGGATGGCAATATCCTTTCTCTTCTCCATCACAACCATGATCAAGGTGGATATAATATTAAATGCACCTATCAGGACCATCAGGAGCAAGACCAAAAAGTAAACAGTTTTTTCCAGTCTCAGGGCAGAAAACAGATTGGGCCAAAGACGGGACCAGTCCTCCGTCAGGTAAGGAAACCCCAATTGCCGTTGAATATCTTGCGCCACGCTGTGAGCGCGGTAAACATCTTGCACCCGAATCTCAATATTGGTGACCGCGTTTCCAAGCTCAAAAAACTTCTGCGCGTCACTCAAATTCATGTAGATCAAGGTTGAGTCAATCTCGCTCATCCCCGAATCAAAAATTCCAACAACAACGAACCGGCGAACTTTCGGTATGACGCCGATGGCGGTTGGACTACCGAGAGGAGAGACCACCTGGATGGGGCTCCCAAGAAAGACGCCAAGCTGATTTGCCAGTCTGGTCCCTATGATAACCCCCGGCAACAGGATCGTGCGACCCTGGATTTGAAGAGGTTGCTGCTGTTTGAGGCTTTGAAGGCTGCCTTCCTTGATATAACGTTCGATATCCACGACTCGATTGACTTTATCGGGATCAACACCGCGCACGACCACTCCGGAGACTCGCGGTCCGGAAGTCAGCATGACCTGTCCATAAATGACCGGCGAAGCAGCAACCACCCCTTTTGTTTTCTGCACCTGCTCAACAAGTTTCTCGTACTCCCTGAGCTGGTCACCGGATTTAACCAAAGCCACGTGTGCATTGATTCCAAGCAAACGATCGCGCAACGTTTCTTCAAAACCCGTCATGACTGCCATGACGACGTTCAACGTCATCACACCGATCATGACACCCAGCACCGAGATGACGGTTATTAGGGAAATGAAGGTTTCGCGGCGACGGGCGCGCAAATATCTAAGGCCGATGAAAAGTTCGTATCGCATAGCGGGATCTCGCTGCGGTCTCAGCGCTGAGGCCGCAGCAGCGGAAAAAGAATAACGTCTCTAATGGAGGGGGAATCTGTGAAAAACATGACCAGCCGATCAATACCAATCCCTTCACCAGCTGCAGGCGGCATTCCATATTCGAGAGCCCGAACATAATCGTCATCGATGGGGTTGGCGGTGTCGTCGCCGGCGTTTCTCGCCTCACCTTGCTGGAGGAATCGCTGACGTTGATCTGTCGGATCGTTCAGTTCTGAAAAAGCATTGGCCAACTCTCGACCTTCGATATACAGCTCAAAGCGGTCCACCAACGCCGGGTTCGCGTCATTTTTTCTCGCCAGCGGGGAAACCTCCAAAGGGTACCCGGTCATGAATGTCGGCTGGATCAATTGGGATTCCGCGACCCGTTCGAAGACCTCGACCAGGAGATTCCCATAAGAAACGTTGAGATCGACGTGCAGGCCTTCTTGCCTGGCGAAGTGCTGCAATCCCTCAAGTGTTCCAATTTCCTGCTCCTCTGCCCCGCCATGCTGCACCACCGCTTCCTTAATGGTAAGCCTTCGCCACGGCGGTTTGAGATCGATAACGTGATCGGCATAGGGCACCTGCAGCGAGCCCACGAGTTCCTCGGCGAGGGTAACAAAAAGCTCTTCTGTGAGACGCATCAAATCGTCGTAAGTGGCATAAGCCTGATAGAACTCCAACATGGTGAATTCCGGGTTGTGGCGCACCGAGATCCCTTCGTTGCGAAAGTTTCGATTCAGCTCAAATACCCTTTCGAATCCCCCCACCAACAGGCGCTTCAAGAACAGCTCCGGCGCCACGCGCAGATACAGATCCATATTCAGGGCGTTGTGGTGCGTAACGAATGGACGCGCCGCCGCTCCCCCGGGAATCGCCTGCATCATCGGCGTCTCCACTTCCAAAAAGTCCCGCTCCTCGAAAAACCGCCGCAGGAGACGAACGATGCGCGAACGTTTTTCGAAAATATCTCTGACTTCCGGGTTGACCATCAAATCCACGTACCGTTGGCGGTAGCGCGCCTCGACATCCGCAAGACCGTGCCATTTTTCCGGCAGCGGCCGCAGGCACTTGGTCAGCAAGCGCAATCCTCGGGCCTCAATCGTCAATTCTTTTGTCTTGGTGCGGAACAGCTGACCCCAAACGCCGACGATGTCACCTATGTCTAGGGACTGAAACAAAGCGTAAACCTCATCTCCAAGGCGGTCCTTTCGTACGTAAACCTGGATCCGTCCACGCCGATCCTGGATGTGAAAAAACGCGGCTTTCCCCATTTTGCGGATTCCCATAATCCGGCCTGCAACGTAGAACTCGGACGTTAAGCCTGCCAACTCTTGGTCACTCAAACTGCCGAACTCAGCGAGAATATCGCGTGTCGTATGGCTCGGACGAAAATCGTTGGGATAGGGAGAATGATCCGTCGCTATGAGCTTGGCGAGCTTTTGCCGTCGCACCTCAACTTGCTCAACGGCCTCTTCCAGCGAGTCATTTTCTAAGTTGGACATAGTTCCTGGCGAATTGACCTATCTAGATCCTGCAGCGGAAACCCTATAAATTGAGGTTTTTGCAAATGGCCTGGACGGAATAGGACTTGTTGAGGGAATAGAAGTGCAACCCCGGAACGCCGAATTTGATCAATCCTTCACACTGCCGGGTTGCATAGTCAATGCCTAGTTGAACTGCCGCTTCGTCGTCGTTTTCAACCTTGATCAACTCCCGTTCCAGTTGCGCCGGGATCTTCGCGCAGCAGAGGGACGTGAAACGACGAATCTGTGACGCGGAAAGAATCGGCAAAACCCCCGGCACGATCGGCAAACGGATTCCTAGTTTTCTCACATCCTCGACGTAGCGGTAGTATTCCTCGTTGTCAAAAAAAAGTTGGGTAATAATCGCAACGGCGCCGGCGTCGACTTTCTCCTTCAGGTATCTGAGATCGGAGGCCCGACTCTCCGCCCTGGGGTGAACTTCGGGAAAGCCCGCCACGGCGATGGAAAAACCACCAAACGCTACCGCTTCGCGTACAAGCTCCACCGCGTGGTGAAACCCGTCTGGATGAGGCTTCCAGTCCACCATCCCCTGGGGCGGATCGCCCCCAAGTGCGATCATATTCTCGATTCCTTTTTCTTTCAGCTTCCTGAGTACGGCTCTGGCTTCGTCCTTGGATTGGCCGACGACGGTTAGGTGGCACATAACCTCCAAGCCGCATTTCCGGTGGATCCGGTCGACCAGATCAACGGTTTTTTCGCGCGTGCTTCCGCCCGCCCCGTATGTGACAGAACAAAAGGCAGGATTCAGCCTCTTGATGATTTCGATTTCGCTAAAGAGGTTTTCCTCGCCTTTGTCTGTCTTTGGAGGAAAGAATTCAACCGACAGGGTCAACTCGGGCCGGGCATAAAGGTCGGCTAATTTCACGCAAGCGAATCCTTGATGACAACCTTCGGCGGATACTAATTAATAACACAATTTTATCGTAGGCCACAAACAGTCGTAGAAGCCTCAGAGGGGAACTTCACAGACCGCTAACCCGATTTGACCTTTTGCGCTAGGGCGTTTGGATCGCATTCCGAATCTTTTTGGGGAGTAATTAGAGGTCTCAATGCATCCGTGTGCGTTAACCAGGCCTCTTTGATCGGCTCTGCTACATGATAGAGATCCAGTGTCTCCTTTAGAATCTGGCGGCGGCGGGCGAAATGACCACCCATGATTGGATGTTTTGCGTGCACTTGGTCCAACGGACGGCCTTGATATTCAACCCCAGCCCCGAGGAAATGAGCCGTTAGTTGATACTCCATATTTTTGATGCGCTGTTTATCTGCGTTGCGGAAGAAAAAACCGATCATGCGGTCATCGAAGACTCTGTCAATAAAAGTATCAATGATCGCTCTCAGCTTCGGCTCGCCTCCGAGCTGCTCAAAAAAAGTCTGGTCCATGGGGGTGCGCATTCAGGACTTTGTCGAATGCTTTGCCTGAAAGGAATACTCCGAGTATGACTACATCATGCCGAGTTGGAGCCGGGCGGCTTCGGACATTTTGCTCGGATCCCATGGAGGTTCCCACACGAGATCAAGTTTCACATCGGAAACACCCGAAACGGCTCTCACCTTGTTTTCAATCTCCGCAGGCAGTGACTGCACCGCCGGGCAATGCGGCGACGTGAGTGTCATCTTGATCGAAACGACACCCTCGTCATCAACATTCACTTCATACACCAGTCCCAACTCGTAGATGTTAACGGGTATCTCAGGGTCATAGCAGGTACGAAGCGCCTCTAAGACTTGCGCTTCCACGACCAGGTTATTGATTGAGCTCATGGTCCCATCCTCTTGAAATGCTGTCGCGCATCATGAAATTCCCAATTGCAGTTTCGCAGCCCCTGAGATCATGCTCTGGTTCCAAGGCGGGTCCCAAACGATTTCGATATCCGCCTCCCGCACGCCCGTAACGCTCAGTAACTTTCTCTGCATGTCTGCCTTCAGGAACTGGCCCATTCCACAGCCTTGAGCCGTCAAGGTAAACCGCACGGTCGCTTTATAGCCGCCACCGGTTAGAGGCGTAACATCGCAATGATAAATCAAACCCAGTTCAACGATATTCACTGGAATTTCCGGATCGAAGCAGGATCGCAATTGATCCCAAACATGCTTCTCTACCTCTGCGCCGTCGTCAACCGTTGTGGATTCGTTTTGCTTGAACTCTGCAACCTGCGCCATACCGATCGCATCGCCATCGATGCCGTCGATCCGTACCATATAACCGCGGTCGGTCATCACGGTATAGGCGCCGCCGAGCGCTTGCGTTAGCCAAACACAGCTGCCCGCGGCAAGGCTAGTTGTCTCGCCGCTCGGAATCATGGCAGCGGGGCAATCGCGCTTAACAATAATGGACTTTTCGCTGTTCATATAGCCAACCACCTCCCGTTCAATTTTCGCTCATTCAGTGGAGGCCACTGCTTCTCCGCCTTTCAACGCCGAATTGACCGTATGCCAAGCGAGACTCGCGCACTTGACGCGGGCGGGAAACTTACATACGCCCGAGAGAATCGTTAGCTTGCCGACTCCTCTCCCGCCCTGTGGTCCATTTTTATTCGATTCACCGGTGAGCATTTTATGCACATTCTCAAAAAGCTCTTTGGCTTCCGCTTCGGTCTTACCTTTTAACTCCGCGGTCATCAGCGACGCGGAGGCCTTGGAAATAGCGCAGCCGGATCCTTGGAAACTAATATCTTTGATAACCCCTTCTTCCAGGTCCAGGTAGACAGTCACATGATCACCGCAAAGGGGGTTGTACCCCTGCGCTTTACGGTTAGCATTCGCCATCGCCCGGTAGTTACGCGGACTCCGGTTATGGTCGAGGATGACTTCTTGGTACAGTTCGTCGAGTTCCGACATTATTTAAACACCTTCAACGCCCGATGAATCCCCCTCACCAGAACATCGATTTCCTCCCGGGTATTGTACAGAGCAAAAGACGCCCGGGTTGTCGCCGGCACGCCAAAGCGCTGCATGACCGGCATGGCACAATGATGCCCTGCACGAACCGCCACTCCTTCTTGATCGAGAATCGTCCCCACGTCGTGGGCATGAACATGATCGAACACAAAGGAGATAACGCCGACTTTTTCCCTCGCGGTACCGATAATTCTAAGCCCCTCGATGCTGGACAAGGCGGACGTCGCGTAGGCGAGCAGGTCATGCTCATGAGCCGCGACCCGCTCCCAATCCAATCCGGCTAAATAGTCGATCGCCGCCGCGAGCCCAATTCCGCCCGCGATGTGCGGGGTTCCGGCCTCAAATTTATAAGGGAGCACGTTGTAGTGGGTCTTCTCAAAAGTAACCAGACTGATCATGTCGCCGCCTCCCTGATAAGGCGGCATTGCGTCAAGCAATTCTGATCGTCCGTAGAGGATTCCGACCCCCGTCGGACCGAAAAGCTTGTGCCCGGAAAACGCATAGAAGTCACAAGCGAGTTCCTGAACGTCGACTTTGAGATGCGGAACCGCTTGCGCTCCGTCCAATAAGACGGGTACGTTCCGCTCGTGCGCTAAGCGCACAATATCCTTTACCGGTACGATCGTTCCCAAAGCGTTGGAAACATGCGTCACGGACACCAGCTTGGTCTTCTCGCCGAGCAGACGCCGATACTCATCCAGAACCAGCTCGCCGTCGTGATTGATCGGAATCACCCGCAGTCGTGCGCCGATCTGTTCACAGAGCATCTGCCATGGAACAATATTGGAGTGGTGTTCCATCGCCGAGACAATGATCTCGTCTCCCTTCTTGAGAAAAGTTCTCCCATAACTTTGCGCAACCAGGTTAATCGCCTCCGTGGTACCGCGAACGAAAATGATCTCCTGTTCGCTCCGGGCATTGACGAAGCTCTTTATCTTCTGGCGCGCCGCTTCATAGCCTGCGGTTGCCCGTTCGCTCAGGAAATGGACACCCCGATGAATATTCGAATTCTCTGTGCTGTAGTAGCGATTCAATGCGTCGATAACGATCTGTGGCTTTTGACTCGTAGCCCCGTTGTCGAGGTATACTAAAGGCTTGCCGTGGACCTTCTGCTTCAGAATCGGAAAATCTGCCCGGATTTTGCTGACGTCCAATGCTTCTGCCAACGGGCCGGGGGTGGCAATATCGTGAGCGACTTTCATTGTTGACTCGCGTATCGATTGCTGCCGAATTTCATAAGTAAATAATCGTCCAGCCGTGCCCGCATGGGAGCGATCTTGACCCTGCTAACAACCTCACTGGCAAAGGCATAACACAAGAGACTCTGGGCCTCTGCTGAGTCGATTCCTCGCGACCGCAGATAGAACAGCGCGTCACGGTCCAACTGTCCAACCGTAGACCCGTGGCTGCACTTGACGTCGTCCGCATGAATTTCCAATTGAGGTTTGGTGTTAATCACCGCATTTTCAGAAAGTACCAGATTCTTATTCGTCTGGCGTGCATCGCTTTTCTGCGCGTCTTTGTGAACCAGGATCTTCCCGTTGAATACCCCCCGCGCACTCCCGCTCAAGATACCTTTATAGAGTTCCTGGCTCTTCGCCCGCGGCATACAATGCTCAATTTCCGTATGGTTATCGACATGCTGTTTGCCGTCCACCAGATAAAGACCGTTAAGGCTACACTCGGAGCCCTCCCCGTTGAGAACCACGTGCACATCGTTGCGAACCAATGAGCCCGCCAGCGTGATCGAATTTGCGGAAAAGTTACATTGACGACTCAACTGCGCCTCAAGCGTGCCGATATGAAAACCCGCGTCCCCCTCCCGTTGCAAAAGGTAATGGTCGATGGCTGCCCCTTCACCGCCGAAGATTTCCGTCACCGCGTTGGCAAAATAAGCGCCGCTACCGGCCCCGATATGAATCTCGACAATCCGGGCTTGGCTTCCCTCCCCTGCAACGATCAGATTTCGCGGGTGAGAGACCACGGGTCCGTATTGACCCGTCGAAACGAAGACCAAATAGATAGGTTCTTCAACCACCGCGCCCTTGGGAATAAGAACTAAAGCACCGTCCTCGATGAAAGCCGTGTTGAGGGCAACAAACGAGTGCTCCTGGTAACGAACATATCGAGACAAGTGAGCGTGCAAAACGTCATCGTCACGCTGTAAGGCATTTGCCAGGCTTTCCACCCGGGCAGCCGCGGGTAATCCATGCAACCCTGATAGCTCTGGAGAATAAACGCCATTGACAAAAACCAAGCGATTGTGAGCGGAATCGGCAAACGACAACGCGTGGATCGCATCCGCTGCCACCGCTTTTGTATCGTTTCCGCCGTGTTCACCGCGCTCGAAGACGGTCGCAGCAAGCGGACCAACGCTGGTGTACTTCCAATCCTCATTGCGGGTAGTTGGGAATCCTAGCTTTTCGAAACTGGCGATTCCGGCCTCCCGGAGTTTCTTGAGCCACCCGGGCCCACTCCCACCGCCATTCTCTTGGTAATGCCTAAAGGCAGAGAGGTACGGATCGGTTTCCTGACGATTCAGCATCATAGGCGAGATCTTCCCGCTCGCTATTGGAGCGCAGTCGCTTCACTCTTGATCCAGTCGTAGCCTTTGACTTCGAGCTCCAGCGCAAGCTCTTTCGTTCCTGATCTGATAATCCGCCCTTGATGGAGAACGTGGATGAAATCCGGCACGATGTAGTTGAGCAATCGCTGATAGTGAGTAATGACGATCATCGCCCGGTCCTTCCGTCGCAACCCGTTGACGCCGTTGGCAACGATGCGCAGCGCATCGATATCAAGACCTGAGTCGGTCTCGTCGAGAATGGCTAGTTTCGGATCCAACACCGCCATCTGTAAAATTTCGTTGCGCTTCTTTTCCCCGCCGGAAAAACCCTCGTTGAGCGGCCGGTTGATGAGATTCTCCTCCATCTCAACCAATTTTATCCTTTCTTTTATAAGCGCAAGAAACTCCATGGCATCCAGCTCTTCGAGTTCGCGATGCTTTCGCACCGCATTGACGGCAGCCTTGAGGAAGTAGGTCGTGCTGATGCCCGGGATTTCGACCGGATACTGAAACGCCAGGAAAATCCCTTCTCGTGCCCGCGCCTCGGGACTCATCGCCAAGAGATCCTTGCCGTCATAGATGACTTCCCCGCCCGTCACCTGGTAATTCTCCCGCCCCGCGAGCACGTGGGCTAATGTGCTTTTGCCCGAACCGTTGGGCCCCATAATGGCGTGAATTTCTCCAGCACCAACCCGTAGATCTATCCCGCGCAGAATTTCTTTTTCTCCGACCTGCGCCCGTAAGTTTTTTATTTCCAGCATTCGCTACCCCAAATCGGCTCTCTCAACCTGCTTTCTGCAGACTTCCGACTAATCGTCCCTTCAACCCCTGCCTATCGGCGATATCGTTGATCGAGATTCTTCCCAGGAACTCGGCGAGCACCTTTTGGGCTTCTTCCCAAATCGACTTTTGAGTGCAAACCGAACAATACGAACAATAATCGGCGCCCCTCTCGAGACAGTCCATGAGCACAAGCGGCCGTTCCACCGTTTCATAGACGTCCTTGATACTGATACTGGTCGGGAGCTTGGCCAGCGAAAACCCGCCTTTAGAACCGATGTGCGACTGGACCAACCCCCCCGCCACCAGGTCCTTCATGATCTTAGATAAATAGAAAGACGGAATATCTTGGCATTTTTCAATGTCTGCACGGCTAACGATTTTCCCGGCCGGCTGGCCGGCAAGAAAAGACAGAGCCCGGACAGCGTAATCCACACGCCGGCCGACGTTCATCAATGAACTTCTCTCTGTCCTAGTTTTTGACCGTTTCATGTTCTAAAAACAATATAGACTCTCTAGGTCTTCTTTGTCAATATATAGTCCTAAAATGACAAGGATTCTGCCGTGAGGCTCTCTTCAATGGCTACTTTCCCTGTGCTATGAAACAGCCATGTCGATCCTAAAAGTTGCGCGCCTCGGAAATCCTGTGCTGCGCAAGATTACCGCGCCACTGACGCCCCGAGAGATCCAATCACCGATTTTTCAAAAGTTCATCGATGACATGATTGAAACCATGAAAGAATACGATGGCGTAGGACTAGCGGCAGATCAGGTGCACGAATCGAAGCAGATTGCGGTGCTTGAAGTCGCCGAGAACCCGCGTTACCCCAACAAGCCAAACGTCCCGTTGACCGTTCTGATCAACCCTAAGATCTCCCCGCTGACGGATGAAATGGAAGAGGATTGGGAAGGCTGTCTAAGC